>Ga0182024_10005507_pt1 | contig 28394 bp, 26 predicted proteins | sample P32metaG_FD_120480 | JGI IMG/M metagenome (GOLD analysis project Ga0182024, IMG submission 120480) | Permafrost microbial communities from Stordalen Mire, Sweden - P3-2 metaG (Illumina Assembly) | ecosystem: Environmental > Terrestrial > Soil > Wetlands > Permafrost | place: Sweden: Stordalen...
AACGCCACGGCGCCCGACCCGGTGCCCAACCGGGTGTTCTCGAAGGTGCTCGGCAAGGTGCTCGGACGCCCGTCGCTGCTGCCCGTGCCGGGCTTCGCGCTCCATGCCCTCTACGGCGAGATGGCCGAGATCGTGACGAGCGGCGCGCGCGTGATGCCCGCCAAGGCGCTGGTCCTCGGCTACGAGTTCGCGCACCCGCAACTCGAAGAGGCGCTGCGCTCCGCGCTCAAACCGTGACCGGCGCGCGCTCTGCCCGCCGCGCCTCGGGGTTCTCCGTCTCGATGATCACCCGGCAGGGCCGCTTGCTGAGCAGGTAGGCCGCGGTCGGGCCGATGCGCTGCTCGCCCGCGGGCGCATGGATCGTCGACCAGTAGATGACGTCCGAATGCACGCGTTCGGCTTCCTCGACGAGCGCCGCGCCAGGGTTGCGAGTGCGGATCAAGCCGGTATGGATCTTGATGCCCAGGCGCCTTGCCTGGATACGAGCGCTCTCGAGCACCGAGCGACCGTGGGCCTCCTCCTCTTCCAGGCCAGACTCGAGCGAGAGCTGGCTGGGCACGGGCAGCACGTAGATCGCATACACGACGCCTTCGGAGCCGATCAGCTTCGCGGCGCTGCTGAGCGCGGAGGCGCTGACGTCGTCGCCGAAGATCGGCACCAGCGCGGTCTTGTACTCGAGCTCCTCGAAGTCGGCCGGTCGCGCGGCGCGCTCGATCTTGTAGCTCTTGCGCGGACTCAGGCCCTGATGCTTGCGGTAGTAGAAGTAGCCGCCCATCCCGATCACCATCCATGGGATCCCCACGATCTTGGCCTCGGTGTGCAACACCGTCACCGCGACCCACGCGAGGAACGTGCCGATGCCGCCGATCACCGCCGCCAGCGGGATCACCGAGCCTTTGATGCGCACGCCCCAGGGGGTGCTGTACGGGCGCTCGCGGTCGGGGTCGCTGACGCGCAGCCGCACGATCGCGGCGTGCGCGGTCGTGAACGAGAGCATCGCGCCGAACGAGTAGAGGTTGCCGAGCACGGAGGTGTTGCCGTAGATGATCAGCGTGCTCGCGAGCATCGAGAAGAAGATCAGCGTGAACCACGGCGTGCGGTACTTGGAGTGCAGCTGGGAGAAGATCCGCGGCAGCTGGCGGTGCTCGGACAGCGACCACGACAGGCGCGAGATGCCGATCATGCCGGCGTTGGTCGCGATGAACAGGATCGTCGCGGCGAGGATCCCAAGGTAGTAGCGCGCCAGTTTCAGGACCGTGCCGTGCAGCCCCAGGTGTTCGACGACGCCGAGCATCGGGTCGTTTTCGAAGAAGCCGCCGAGCGAGGTCGCGTATCCGGGCTTTTCGAAGGACTGTTTGAGCTCGGCGCTGTAGCCGACGCCGTGGTGCAGGATCGGCAGCGCCGAGAGCGCGACGACCGAGATGCCGGCGTACACGCCGAGCACCGCGAGCACCACGAGGTTGACGGCCTTCGGCACCTGCTTGCCGGGATCCTTGGACTCCTCGGCCATGTTCGCGACCGTCTCGATGCCCGTGTAGGCGAGCATCGCCAGCGACAGCGCGAAGATCAGTTCCTTCCAGCTCGGCACTGACCCCAGGTGGATCTGGTGGATAAGCAGGTGGGGATTCAGGACCAGCACGAAGCCCAGGACCGCGAGCATGATCTGCGTCGAGAGGTCCAGCAGCGCGAGAACGATGTTGAGCTTGGCCGACTCACCGAGCCCGCGGATGTTCAGCCATGCGAGCAGGCCGACCACGATCAGACCGCCGAAGATGTCATCGGGGTTGTGCTTGAGCGCGCCGAGCCCCGGGAACGCGCTGAGGTAGTGCGGCACGAAGAACGCCGAGATCGCGATCGTGAGGATGTAGTCGAGGCTCAGCGCCCAGCCCGCGAAGAACGACACGACGTCGTCGAAGGCGTGGCGCGCGAACGAGGAGGAGCCGCCCGCTTCGGGGAACATCGAGGCGCCCTCGGCGTAGGTTTTGGCCGTCAGCGCGAACAGGCCGCCCGCGAACACGAACACCAGCGGCGTGAGCCCGAGCGCGTGCGCGGCGACGAGACCGAGTGCGTAGTAGATCGAGGAGCCGACGTTGCCGTAGGCCGTCGCGAACAAGCCCGGGACTCCGACCGACTTGCGCAGTCCATGCTCTGAGAGGCGTGCCATCGGTCCGGGAGGCTACAGATGCCCACCCACGGGCCACCATGCAACATCCCATTCAGCCCAGTCGCCCAAGCAGGAACCGGCCGTATGATTCCGACGGAGCCGAGATGACTCGGCGGGCGGGACCCTGAGACCCCGGTCAAGACAATGGAAACAGCGCGACGCGAAAACTACGACTCCGGCGAGGACTTCGTCCTCGAATACGGCGAGCTTCGCTTCACCTTCAACGAGGCGGACTTCTCCGAGCGCTGCGAGCAGGCGGCCCTGAAGCTCGGGTTCGTCGGCGGACGCCTCGGCGACGGCGAGCTCGAAGACCTCGTCAACCTCGCCGTCAACGGCGAGATCCTCGACCCCGCGTCAGGGCTGGGCGAGCACGTCAACGACTGCTGGCCAGAGCTGGTGGGCCCCGCTGAGCGCTCGCTCGTGCACTGGCTGCGCCGCCTGGTCTTCAGAGGCGCTTGGCTCGACCAACGCGTCAAGGAGGGCGAGCTGGCGGTCGACTTCGACGAGCAGACCGGCAGCTTCTGTTACGTGCAGCCAGCCGACCCGGGATCCGCACGCAGCGGCGAACCGATCGAGCTGGCGCCCGAGCCGAGCTGGGGCCGCGTAGCGTACCGCCGCTAGCCCGCGGCCTCGACGGCCGCCGCGCGGGCCTTGGTGATCGTCTCGGCGCCGTCCTCGCCGACCAGCAGCTCGGGCTTGAGCGTGGCGCTGTTGACGAGGTCGAGGATCGGCTGGTGTCCGGTCGAGGTGAGCGTGGCGTCGAGCGCGATCACGGTGGTCTCGCCCCCGAGCGGGCGCTCGGCGGTCGCGATCACGGTCAGCGAGCCGCTGTCGCGCAGGTTGCGCGCCGCAGCCAGTGCCTTGCGCGCCGCCTGCGGGTGCAGCCCGTCGAGGCTGTCGATTGCAACCAGCGCGTTGCCGCCGCGGGCGGCCACGCGCTTTGCTGCGTCGATCGCACGCTCGACCGCCTGGTCCTGCGAGTCGGCGGTCGCGGCGAACGTGAGCGCAGCAGCAGGTGCCACGGGCCCCTCGCGCCACTGCGAGATCTCCTCGGGACGCGCGCCGACCAGCACGAGGCTGACGTCGAGCTCCTCGCGTCCCTGCACCGCCTCGAGCGCACGGCGCAGCGTCTCGGACTTGCCCGCGTGCCTGGCGCCGACGATCACCACGCGCGAGCCCTTACCGAGCGGGGTCATCCACTCGATCGCCTCGAGCGTGGGGTCCTCTGAGCCCAGCGCCAGACGCTCGCGCGGCCAGTCAACGGGCAGCTCGTCGTAGCGAACCCCGTCGGAGACCGAGTCCGCGGAGGCGCCGTTGATCGTGTCGATGCGAACCAGCGACGGGTAGCGCTCGGAGCGGCGCGGCGTGCGAACCGGCCCGGTGACGCGGTCGCCTGAGACGAGCTCGCAGCGACGGACCTGCGCGGCGGAGATGTAGACGTCCTCGTCGGAGGGCTCCGGGGGATCGACGCGCAGGAACGCGGAGCCGTTGCCCAGCACCTCGACCACGCCGGCGGCGATGCGTCCGGCGTCCTGTGCGCCCTCGCCGTCACGATCGCTGCGAGCGCCGGAGCGCGAGGATGGCTCGGCTGCCGGCGAGCTGTCGCGGGAGCTGCTGCGGGCGGGCGCATCGGCTGATGCGGCGCCGCCACGTGAGCCACGACGCCGCCCACGGCGGGCTGGAGTGCCGGTGCCGGCGTCCGTGTCCTCAGAGGCGACACCCTCGTCTACGTCGGCGTCGTCGGAGTCCTCGCCGGCGTCGTCCTCGGGTGCGCGCCGGCTGCGCGCCGGGCGGCGCCGGCGCGTACGCGAGGCGCTTTCGGCGCCGTCGCGCTCCTCCTGGGGTGCGTCGGCCTCCGCGCTCGAGACGGTCTCGCCGAGGATCGCGTCGATCAGCTCGGCCTTGCGCAGGCGCCTGAAGCCCTCGAGGCCCACCTGGTTGGCGATTGCGTGCAGGTCGGCCAGCGGGCTGGCCTCCAGCTCGGAGCGCGCGAGTACGGTCATTTGATCTTTCCCTCTTTCTTGGTGATGGGCGGTTGGCGTCCCAGCGCGTTGGACAGCGGCGGGCACCCGTGAACGGCCCTCAGCCTAGCGGCTCGTGCGGCGTGCTCGCCGATTTCCCCTCACCGACGGGCGATCGCCGCGCTATTCGCTCTGCGTGCGCTCGTAGCGGATCTGCTCGGAGAGCACGAGGTCTCTGCCCGCCTCGGTCTCGCCCGCAAGCGCGGCGCGCACCGCCAGGAAGTCGGCTGCGGCGGCCACGTCGTGCACGCGAAAGACATGCGCGCCGTGCTGGACGCCGTGGGCAAGCGCCGCAAGCGTGCCGGCGAGGCGCTCCCGCGGCGGGCGCCCGGTGAGCGCGCCGATGAAGTCCTTGCGCGAGATCGCCATCAGCAGCGGCCGACCCAGCTCGTGCAGGCGCCCGACCTCCGCGAGCAGCCGGATCGTCTGCGCCGGCGTCTTGGCGAAGTCGGGGCCGGGGTCGAGCAGCAGCTGCTCACGCGCCACCCCGCGAGCGAGCGCGAGCTCGATGCGCTGGCGCAGGAACACCATCACCTCGCCGGTGACGTCGTCGTAGAGCTCGGGGTCCTGCAGGCGTTCGCGCGGTGCCGCGAGCGTGTGCATCAGCACGAGCGCCGCGCCACTCTCGGCGCAGACCTCCGCGAGCTCCGGATCGCGCAGCCCGCTGACGTCGTTGACGATCCGCGCGCCAGCCGCGACCGCGGCGCGTGCGACCGCGGGCTTGTAGGTGTCGACCGACACGAGCGCCCCCAGATCTCCCGCGAGGCGCTCGACGAGCGGGACGACGCGCGCGATCTCCTCGTCCACCTCCACGGGCGGGCGCCCCGTGGACGCCGACTCGCCGCCGACGTCGAGGATGTCCGCCCCCGCGTCGAGCAGCTCGCTCGCGAGCGCCAGCTGCGCCTCGATGCCGTCGTAGCGCCCACCGTCGCTGAAGGAGTCCGGCGAGGCGTTGACGATCCCCATCAGGTACGGCCGCGGGCCAAGCTCGAGCGTCAGCTCGCAGGCGCGCAGGCGCTGCACGGGCACACTCATGGCATCGCGCTCGGCGGCGCGCCGGCGCCGGCATCGACGGCCCGCTCGCGCTCGCTCTGCACCGCGATCCCCTCGGCGGCGGCCTCCTCGGCAAAGCGGGTCAGCTCGAGCTCGAGCCGCTCGGCGCCCCAGCCCAGCTCGCGCGCGAGCGTCTCGCCCACGCGCCGCACCGGCGGCGGGTGGGCGGAGGCGCCCGGGTCGGGCTGACCCACCCCCGCCTCGGCGGCGGTCAGCTCGCGCGCCGCCAGCAGCCCCAGGCGGGTGCGCCGCAGCAGCACGTCGCCGATGCTGCGTGCCTGCTCGCTGCGCGCCGCGAGCACCGCCTCGGCGAGCAGGTCGGGCAGACCCGCGACGATCGGTTGGGCAAGCTCTCCGCGCTCAGCCGCGAGCGCGAGCACCTGGCGCGCGGCGTGGCCGTAGCGCGAGGCCAGCGCCTGGTAGGCCGCATCGGGCACGCCCTCGACGCGCGGCAGCTCATCGACCGCGATCGCCTGCCCCAGCGGGATCTCGTGCGTGCGGCAGGGGGCATCGCGCGCGTCGCGCTCGACGAGGCGATCGACGGTCATCTTGGCCATCCGCCGCCACGTCGTGAGCTTGCCGCCGGTGATCGTGATCATCCCCGAGGAGGTCTCATACAGCTCCGACTTGCGCGAGATGTCCACCGACTTCTTCGGATCGCCGGTGGAGATCAGCGGGCGCACCCCGGCGAACGCGCCGGTGAGCTGAGCGGGAACGAGCTCGATGCCGAAGAACGAGTTGACCGCCGCCAGCAGGTAGTCGACATCCTCGGATGAGGGCCTGATGTGCTTCAGCGACCCCTCGTAGTCGTTGTCGGTGGTGCCGACGAGCGTGTGTCCCAGCCACGGCAGCGCGAAGATCGTGCGCCCGCCGCCGGCCGGCACGATCGCGCCGCCGATCAGCGGCAGGTCCTCGTGGCGAAGCGTCACGTGCGTGCCACGGCTCGGGCGGATGCGCGGCAGCTCGGCCTCCTCGCGCAGCTCGTTCGGGCGCAGCTGATCGGCCCATACGCCGGTCGCGTTGACGACGTTCCCAGCGCGCACGTCGAAGCGCTCGCCGCTCTCGCTGTCGCGCACGTGCACGCCATGCGCGCGGCCGTCACGCTCGAGCAGGCCGGTGACGTCGAGGCGGTTGGCGCAGACCGCGCCGAAACGCTCGGCCTCGCCGAGGACCGTCAGCACGAGCCGCACATCGTCGGTCTGGCAGTCATAGAACAGGTAGCCGCTGGTCGGCTCGCGCGCCGCGAGCGCCGGCAGCAGCTCGAGCACCTCCTCGCCCGAGATCACGCGGTGGCGCTCCGGGCTCCAGGCCTCGCTTTTGCGCCCGCGCCGGTCGCGAGACATGACGTCGTAGAGGTTCAGCCCGACCCCCACCAGGCGGTCGGGATGCGCGCCCTCGAAGGCGGGCACCACCAGCGGCAGCGGCTTGACCAGGTGCGGCGCGAGCGCGACCAGCAGCTGACGCTCTAGCAGCGCCTCGCGCACGAGCCCGAGGTCGAAGTTCTGCAGGTAGCGCAGCCCGCCGTGGACGAGCTTGCTCGAACGGCTGGAGGTGCCCGAGGCGTAGTCGGCGCGCTCGAGCAGCGCGACGCTGTAGCCGCGCGCGGCCGCATCCAGCGCGACGCCCGCGCCGGTGATGCCGCCGCCGACCACGACGACGTCGAACTCGTCCTGCGCGAGAGCCGCAAGAGCCTGGCTGCGCTCGATCACGAGCTCAGCCTAGATCAGAGCTGGGCGAGCTCGGCGGTGATTTCGTTGACTGCAGCCTTGGCGTCGCCGAACAGCATCGTCGTCTCGGGCTCGTAGTAGAGCTCGTTTTCGATGCCGGCGAAGCCGGGGTTCATCGAGCGCTTGATCACGATCACCGAGTGGCTCTCGGAGACTTCGAGGATCGGCATGCCGTAGATCGGCGAGGACGGCGTGTTCTTCGCGGCCGGGTTGGTCACGTCGTTGGCGCCGATCACGAGCGAGACGTCGGTGCGCCCGAACTCCTGGTTGGCCTCCTCCATCTCCTCGAGCTGGTCATACGGCACGTCGGCCTCCGCCAGCAGCACGTTCATGTGCCCGGGCATGCGCCCGGCCACAGGGTGGATCGCGAAGCTGACCTCGACCTGGCGCGCTTCCAGCGCCTTGGTCAGCTCGCGCACCGCATGCTGGGCCTGGGCGACCGCCATGCCGTAGCCGGGCACGATCATCACGCGATTGGCGTAGGCGAGCTGGATCGCGGCGTCGGCGGCGGTCGTCGAGCGCACCGTGCCGGCGTGCTCGCCCGCGCCGCTCGCGCCCTCCACCGCCCCTCCCCCGCCGAAGCCTCCGGCGATGATCGCGGGGATCGAGCGGTTCATGGCGGTGGCCATCAGGTTCGTGAGGATCGAGCCGGAGGCGCCGACGATCATGCCGGCGACGATCAGCGCGGGGTTGTTCAGCGCGATCCCCGTCGCCGCGGCCGAGAGCCCGGTGAAGGCGTTCAGCATCGAGATCACGACGGGCATGTCGGCGCCGCCGATCGGCAGCACGACCGCGTTGCCGAGCAGCGCCGCGCAGACCAGCATGCCGATGAACAGCAGTTCGGAGTGGGCGCCGGCGGCGATGTCGACGCCGGCGGCGACGGCGAGGATGAACAGCACCAGGTTGACGATCTGCTGTGCCGAGCCGAGGCTGATCGGGCGCCCGGGGATGATTTCCTGGAGCTTGCCGAAGGCGATGTTCGAGCCCCAGAAGGACACCGAGCCGACGATCGCCGCGAACAGCGAGAAGATCGTGATGTAGGTGGCGGTTCCCTGGAAGCCGGCGGTCAGACGGAACTCAGACCACGAGATCAGGAACACCGCGCCGCCGCCGACGCCGTTGAACAGCGCGACCATCTGCGGCATCGCGGTCATCTTCACCTGACGCGCGGCGGGGATGCCGACGGCCGTCCCGAGCGCGATCCCAAGCGCGATCAGCCCCCAGTTGCCCTCGTTGCGGTTGAGCAGCGTGGCGATCACCGCGATCGTCATGCCGACGGCGGCGATGCGGTTGCCGCGTACCGCCGTGGTCGGGCCCGAGAGCCCGCGCAGGCCCTGGATGAAGAGGGCGAAGGCGATGATGTAGAGGACGTCGAGGAAGCTCTGGGCCTGCAGGAAGCTGCTGGCTAGGGGCAGGCCGCTCACGCGCTCTTCCCCTTGCCGTCCTCGTCGCCCTTGCCGGCGCCATCGCCGCCGCTCGGCTTGGGCTTGGACTTGAACATCTCGAGCATGCGGTCGGTGACGAGGAAGCCGCCGACGATGTTGATCGTGCCGAAGGCGATCGCGATCACGAGGATCACCTTGTTGAAGGCGCTGTTGCCGGACAGGCCGACGATCAACAGCCCGCCGAGCAGCACGATCCCGTGGATCGCGTTGGTGCCGGACATCAGCGGCGTGTGCAGCGTGTTGGGCACCTTCGAGATCACCACGAAGCCGATGAACCCGGCCAGCACGAGGATCGCGAGGTTGGTCGTGAGCGTGCTCGCGATGATCATCCGCCGCTACTCCCCTCCGCGGTTTCCACGGCCGCCTTCGCTCCCGGGTTGACGATCTCGCCGTCGTGCACGATGCATGCGCCCTTGACGATCTCATCCTCGAAGTCGAGATGCAGCGAGCCGTCCTCACCGACGAACAGGTCCAGCAGCGCCTGGACGTTGCGCGCGAACAGCTGCGAGGAGTGCTCGGCCATGCTCGCGGGCAGGTTCAGCGGCGAGACGATCTTGACGTCGTGGCGCACGACGGTCTCACCGGGCACGGTCAGCTCGCAGTTACCGCCGGCTTCTCCGGCGAGATCGACGATCACCGATCCCGGCTTCATGCCCTCGACCGCCTCGGCGGTGACGAGCTTCGGCGCCGGGCGCCCCGGCACGAGCGCGGTCGTGATCACGACGTCGAAGCCCTTGATCGCGTCGGTCAGCGCCTGCTGCTGTTGCGCGCGCTCCTGCTCGGTCAGCTCACGCGCGTAGCCGCCCTCGCCGCTGGCCTCGAGGCCGAGGTCGAGCCACTGCGCGCCGAGCGATTCGACCTGCTCTGCAACCTCGGGACGGACGTCATAGCCAGTCGTGCGCGCCCCCAGGCGCCTGGCGGTCGCGAGCGCCTGCAGCCCGGCGACGCCAACGCCGAGCACGAGCACCTTGGCCGGCGGGATCGTGCCGGCGGCGGTCATCAGCATCGGGTAGAAGCGGCCGATCTCCTCGGCGCCCAGCAGCGCCGCGCGATAGCCGGCGACATTGCTCTGCGAGGACAGCGCGTCCATTGCCTGCGCCCGCGAGATCCGGGGGATCGCCTCCATCGCGAAGGCGGTCGCTTTGGCGTCGGCCAGCGCGCGCGTTGTCTGCGGGCTGGTGAGCGGCGCCAGGAAGCCGATCAGGATCGAGCCGGAGCCAAGCCCGCGGATCGCCTGCGGGTCCGGCGGCGCGATCGTGACGACGACGTCGCTCTGCCAGACCTCGGCGGGGTCCGTGGCGATCTGCGCGCCCGCGGCCGTGTATGCGGCGTCGGTCAGCATCGCGTCCGCGCCCGCATCGCTCTGGACGACGACCTCGAGACCCTTGGCCCCCAGCTTGCTCACGACCTCAGGCACCAGCGCCACCCGGTGCTCGCCCGCCGCCGTCTCCTTCGGAACACCAATCCTCATACGAGGTGCGAGAACGTATCCGATCGCACGCATGAGGCGCAGCGCGGTATGCGAGACTCGCTGCCGGAGCCTGCCCGTGACCGTGAACTTGACCCGCATCTACACGAAGCTCGGCGACGACGGCGAGACGCACCTCGGCGACATGAGCCGTGTCTCCAAGCTGCATCCCCGCGTCGAGGCCTACGGCACGGTGGACGAGCTGAACGCGACGATCGGCGTGGCGCTGCTGGCGCCCGGCCTCGAGGAGAAGTTCGCGGCCTGGCTGCACAGGGTCCAGAACGACCTGCTCGACGTCGGCGCGGACCTGTCGGTGCCGGGCGCCGGCGCCGACGAGGATGCGCAGGACGTCTCCAATCCCCCGGCCCGCGCGCGGCTGCGCGTCGGCGCCGAGTACACGCTGTGGCTCGAGCAGGCGTGCGATGAGGTCAACGCCACGCTCGCGCCGCTGCGCTCGTTCGTGATCCCCGGAGGGACGCCCGCGGCGGCGCACCTGCACGTCTGCAGAACCGTCTGCCGCCGCGCCGAGCGCCGCACGATCGCGGTGGGAGCGGAGGTCAACCCGGAGGTCGTGCGCTACCTGAACAGGCTCTCAGATCTGCTGTTCATCCTCAGCCGGGCCGCCAACGTGCAGCAGAGCGCGAGCGAGAAGACCGAGCCCCTGTGGGAGCCCGGCGCGCACTAGCGCCGGGTGCGAGGCGGCCAGCGGCGGTCGACGTGGCGCAGCGCGGCCACGGCGAGCGATGCCCACAGCGTCGCCACCAGGTAGCCACCGAGCACGTCGCTCGGCATGTGCCAGGCAAGGATCAGAAGCGAGCAGCCCACCGCCAGGGCGAACGCCGCGCCAATACTCGCGACCAGCGGTCGCAGACGCGCGGGTGTGACGAGCACCGCTGAGTAGACGAGCGCGAGCGCTGCCGTCGCATGCCCGCTGGGCCATGACGCGGCGCCGATGTAGACGCCACCCACCGACAGGTGCGGGTGGGCGAGCAGCGGCTTGAGCGTCTCGGCGGTGAACGGCGCCAGCGACATCACGCCCGCAACCGCAAGCGCCACCCGCGGGCGATCGCGGGCGACCGCCACCGCCATCAGCGCGACACCCCAGAGCACGAACTGCAGCGGGTTGAGCAGGTGCAGCAGGAAGCTCGCGGGGCCGTCGACACGGGGCCTGCTCAGCAGGGTGAAGTCGTGCAGTGCGACTGCGTCCTTCCACTGGACGGCCGGTATCAGCTCGGCGACGACCCACACCAGCGCCAAGGCCACGATGCACAGCCCGGCAACGGCCAGGGGACCAGCGGCTCCGCGCCGGCGCTGCGCGCGCAGGGCGGCGTGGCGCGGAGGTAGCGCACTGGCCATATACGCATGTTCGGTCATCCCAACAAGGGTATGACGTTCGCTAAAGGACTGGTCAACGACGCGCCGGGCGCAAGCAGAGCACCACGCGCCCCTCAGGGTGTGCCGGACGTTGGCGCAGGCAGCGCGATCGCCGCGCCGGGCTCGAGCGCCACCGCGAAGTGATCTTCGAGCGTGCGCCGGTTGAGCGCGTCGGCAGCAAGCTGGACGCCGGCGTCGTCGGTGCCCGTGATCACCCATACCGGCGCTTCCTTGACGCCGCGCGTGGCCGCCACCAGTCCGGCATCGCCGCGCAGCGTGCGCACGGGCTGACCCTGCTGATCGAGCAGCGTGAGCGCCTGTCCCCTGGCTGAGAAGCGCGCGTAGACGCCGCTTGCGCGCGGTCCGCGCCCGATGCTCGCGGCCTCCAGGTCGCCGTTCAGATGCGACCAGGGCCCGACCATCACGCGCAGCGTTTCCGGAGCTCCGCCGCTACCGATCGCGGCGATCGCCGCCGGGACCCCGGAGGCGCGCAGGCTCGCGGTGACCGTGCGGCAGGCCGCGGAGGCCGAGGCACATTCGATCCGGATGGGCAGCCGCACGCCTTCGTAACCGTTGAGGAACGGCTCGGGGAAGGCGCCGACGACCGCGGGTATGTCCGGGCTCTGGCTGGTGTCGTGCAGATCCCACCAGATGTGATCGCCGGGCTGCACGGTCCTCGCCGCAGGCCCTTTGGCGGCCTGCACGCCGTTGACGTAGTAGAGCCATTCCGCAGCCGAGCCACCCGTTGCTTCAGCGCTGGAGGAGATGCCGTCGATCGCCTGCACGCGACGGCCGCCGGGGCCGGTGAGGACCGTGGCGTTGCGCTGCAGGAGCTTCAGGATGCTCTCGCCGCCACTCGTGCGCAGGGCGCCGGTGCTGCGCAGCACGCTGCCGCCGAAGTCGCGCGTGACGAGGAGCTTGACGGCGCCCGGCGGCGAGCCGACCTCGAGCCCGCAGCCAGCGAGTGCGAGCGCGAGCAGCGCCGCTCCGAGGGCGCCCAGTCCAGCGCAGGGCCGCCTCACCGCGACGGACCGCTCTCGACAGCGTCCTTGAGGTGCAGGAGGCGCTGCTCCCAGGCGGCTTCGGCGCCCGCGAGCCACCGCGTAGCCGGCGTCAGCGCGCCCGCGCGCAACCTGTAGCGCACCTCCCGCCCGCTCGCGGGCGCGCGTTCCACGAGTCTCGCGTCCTCGAGCGCGGCCAGGTGCTTGGCGACGGCCTGACGGGTGATCGGCAGCACAGCGCTGAGCGTGGGCACGCTCGTGGTCTCCTCACGCAGCAGCTGCTCGACCATCAGCCGTCTGGTCGGATCGGCCAGGGCCGCGAACACGGGGCCCACGGTGTCGTTCAAGCGAGCACCAGCTCGAAGCTCGCCGCGAGCATCGCGATCGGGAACCTCGGCACGCTCTCGGTGACGATCACACGGGTCGGCGGCTGCGCTTCGATCCCGGCGACGATCAGGAACTCGACGCGCGTCGCGGGCTGCTCGGCTGCGGCCCACCACCACACCACGCGATTGAGGGCGTCGAGCAGCTCGACGTGGATCTCGCGCTCGGGCTCTGACAGCCAGCGCTCGCGGCCCTCCTCGGTGGCAAGCGCCTCGAAGACCTCCTCGGGCGAGGCCTCGACATCGATCTCGCGTCGTACCGACATGAACGCCTCCTTTGACAACCATTTGGTTGCTATCGTGCCTTTGACAACCGATAAGTTGTCGAAAGGATAGCCCACAATGCCACTGATACCGATGGTCGTCGAGCAGAGCGCACGCGGCGAGCGCTCATTCGACATCTACTCGAGACTGCTGAACGAGCGCATCGTATTCCTCGGCAGCCCCGTCGATGACCAGATCGCCAACCTGGTCGTCGCGCAGCTGCTGCACCTCGAGAGCGAGGACCCTGAGAAGGACGTGTCGCTGTACATCAACTCCCCTGGCGGCGGCGTCTACGCAGGCCTTGCGATCTACGACACGATGCAGTTCATCAAGCCCGACGTGCAGACGATCTGCTTCGGCGTGGCGATGAGCATGGGCTCGCTGCTGCTCGCCGGCGGCGCGCCCGGCAAGCGCATGGCGCTGCCCAACAGCCGCATCCTCATCCACCAGCCCTCGGGCGGCTACGAGGGTCAGGCCGCCGACATCGAGATCCACGCGCGCGAGACGCTGGAGCTGCGCAAGCACGTCGATGAGATCTACGCCCATCACACCGGGCAGCCGCTCGAGCGTGTCCACGACGACATGGACCGCGACCGCTACTTCACCGCCGAGCAGGCGCGCGAGTACGGCCTGCTCGACCGCGTGATCTCATCGCACGAGCTGACGCGGACGACGACCGGCTTCAGAAGCGACGGGGGCGCGTAGCGGCGACTCCGTCCGATTCGCGCTCCAGCCCGCGACCGCGAGCGCGCCGCGCACCGCAGCCCCAATCAACCCTCAGATCCAGCCGAGCAGCGGCCCGAAGACGAGACCAGCGAGCAGGTCGATTGCGGCCAGCCCGCCGACGACTTGCAGCTGGCGTGCGCGACGGGACATGTCGTGGACGGTGAACGCGACCACGTAGAAGGTCAGGTAGCCGAACACCACGATCACGGGGAAGCTCGCGACGTTCCACCACCAGTAGTACCAGTGGAACACGCCGTCGGCGTGCAGCAGCAGCTCGACGCCAACCGACACGAGCGAGAGCCCGATCGACATCGCCCAGCGGTTGGGCAGGCCGAGGATGCGCGCTGAGCGCTCGGCCGGCAACAGCTTCGCGAAGACGACGCCGTTGATCGCGAAGAACAGCGAGATCTCGACCGTGAGCCCGATCAGGATCACGAAGCTGCTGCGACCCGTCACTGTCCACAGCGCGGCGTGCCCGTTGAAGTGCAGGACGAGCGCGTTGACGATCTCGTTGGCCCAGTCCATCAGCCAGAACGCGAGACCGGCGAGCACGACGCTCCAGTTGGCTTTCTCGACCTCGACCGCGTAGACGTAGACGGCGAGCGCCAGCAGCGTGACGGTCGACCAGTCGAACATGCCCGGCGCGCGCAGCAGGTGCTGGGCTTCGCGCGTGAACTGAGGCACGCCGGCTGCGATCTGTGCGACGCCCGTCACGCCCCCATCCCCCCGGCCGCGCGGGCCTAGGACCCGACTGAGGCGAGATCGCTGTCGAGGTCGGCCAGCGCCGACTGCTGGCGCTCGTCGAGGACCGTTCGCGCGAGGATCAGCCGCCGCGCCGCGTCGAGGTCATCCGGGCGGCCGAACGTCATCGCGCCCTTCAGTGCGCCGTCCTGGAGGTACCAGCTGGTGAACGCGCCGTCGGCGTAGGACCCGCGCACGAGCTCCCTGTCCCACTCATACGCCGGCCCCACCGATTCGAGTTCGCCCCAGCTGCCGAGCACCGAGTAGAAGTACGGCACCACCTCGTGCGGGATGTCGCGGCCGAGCATGTTCAGCGCCGCCGTCTTGCCCTGGTTGAACGCCACGTCCCAGTGCTCCACGCGGATCGGCATGCCGTGGATCACCGAGTCGTACTCGCAGATGTCGCCCGCGGAGAAAACGCCGGACACGGAGCTCTCCAGGCGCGATGAGCAGCGCACGCCGCCTTTCTCGCCGATCTCCAGGCCCGCCTTCTGCGCGAGCTGCACGTCGGGCGTCACGCCCGCCCCCACCACCACCGCGTCGGCCTCGAGCTCGAGGCCGTTGCGCGTGATCACCTTCGCGACGCGCTGATCGCCTTCGAAGCGCTCGAGCTGATCGCTCGCGTGGAACACGACGCCGTGCGATTCCAGCAGCTGCTGGAAGAAGCGCCCCGTCTCCTGGCCGAAGTTCCGTTCGAACGTCGCCTGCTCCTGCATCACCACGGTGCAGCTCTTGCCCATCAGCGTCAGCGACGCCGCCACCTCGCATGCGATGAACGAGCCGCCGATCAGCACCACCCGCTCAGCGTCCGCCACGCCCTCGCGGATCGCATCGGAGTTGCCGAGCGTGCGCAGGTAGTAGATGTGCTCGAGGTCACAGCCGCTCACGTTCAGCCGGCGCACGTTCGCGCCCGTGGCGATCAGCGCCCGCTCGAACTCGACCTCCTCCTTGCTCGACAGCGTCGCCGTGCGCGACTGCAGATCCAAGGCCGTCACGCTCGTGCGCGTCAGCACCTCGACCTGCTGCTGCGACCACCACTCATCAGGGCGAAACAGCGGCTGCTCGCGGGTCTCTTCGCCACGCAGGTAGCCCTTCGAGCACTCCGGGCGGTTGTACGGCCGGTCGGGCTCGCGGCCCACGAGCAGCACCTCGCCGTCCGCGCCTTCCTCGCGCAGCCAGCGCGCGCAGTTGGCGGAGGCGAGGCCTCCTCCTACCAGCAGGTAGCTCACCTTGCGGGCAGCCATGCCCGGCACCTTACAACCCCGGCGGGTGACGCACAGACCAGTGCGCCCAGGTCGGGATCTCGTCGAGGATCCGCCAGCGCGGCCCGTTTTCGAAGCGGTTCGGGCCAACGTCGGTGCCGTTGTGGGACGTGTCGAGACGGAGGCCCGCGATCGTCATGAACACATGCGGTTCCGGGCTCGCGGACGCGTAGATCGTCACCCACCGGCCCGGGCCTGGCGCGCCCCAGCTGACGTAGTCCTGTGCCAGCGGGTTCTGTTTGAGGATTTCTGTCAATGGCCGAATGCCGGAGCGGTAGAGCACATAATTTACGGTGCTCGAGCAGTCCTCTTCGCGTGCTCCGAGCGGGTCGGGATGCCCGCCCGGGCCATACGGGAGATCTTGCAGCTCGTTTCCGGCAACCACCATTGCCTGAACGCTTGCCGGGACGCCAGCCGGGACCAGCGCCAGATGCCCGTCGCCTGGATCGAGCTCGGCCCATTCGCCGGCGATGAAGCGCACGGCTGTGGGACTCTCGCTCTGCAGGCGCAGATCGGCGCTCGCGGGCATTCCCGTGCCTTCTTCTCCGCTCGTCGCGGCGGACGCTCCACCGTACTTCCTCGCCCAGCTCTCGACGTCGGCGACGTACCAGCTCGCATGGTTGTAGGAGAAGATCGCGCGTTCGTAGTCGGAGGGTGCCCCGGAGGCGCGTAGGTAGTTGGCCGCTGCGTAGATCGCGTCTGCGGGATCCCAGCGGTTCGGCGGCCCGTCGCCGTCGGCGTCGACGCCATATGTCGCCCACGTCGACGCAAGGAACTGCATGGGCCCGCCCGCACCCGCGGAGTTGACCGCACCGTCATGCGTGCACGACGGATCCGGGTCGCGACCGTGATCGCACTCGACCTTGCCGATCCCAGCGAGGATCGCCCAGTCCAGCCCGTAATGCTGCGCCGCCTGCTCGTACAGCTGCAGGTAGAGAGGCGGGATTTCGCTTTCGGCCAGCGCCGAGACGCCATCGCTCGGCGTTTCCGACGGGAGCGCGCCGGCACCGAACGATGCGCCGCCGAGCGCGGTGAGCGCAGCCACGAGCACGAACCCAACCATCGTCAGCCCAGCAGTGCCAACGACGATCACGCGCAGACCCATGCCACGCCCGCCGGTCGGCGTCGCAGGCGAGCCCGCGATCAAGGCCGATCCTTGCCGAGCTGGCGTTTTCGCCGCGCCGCGACCTCATGCGCGTCGCGCATCACGCTCGAGCCCCGCCGCTGCAAGGCGTTGTCGTAGCTGCGGGCAGCCTTGCCGCGCTCGCGCCTGCCCAGCCGATTCGGGAGCGCGTCCGCGGCGAGCGCTTTCGCTGTCTCGCCGAGCTCCCTGCGCAACGCGAGCTCCCGGTCGATCTCGAGTCGTGCCGCACGCTGCGGACGGGAGTCCATCTGCTCGTACTCCTCGCGCCCATGCCCGGCGAGGCCGGCGAGCGCCGCGTAGTCGCGCCGCTCCCCGCCACGCCGCGCCTGCGAGCTCGACGGCAGCGCCGCCTGAGCATCCAGGAAGCGCTCCTGCGCCTCGCGGCGCTCGGGCGTGTGCACCTCCCCCGTTCGTCGACGTGCCTGCTCTCCGTCGCGCACGGCCCGCTGCGCCGTGCTCAGCGCGGTCTGCTCGCGCTCGATCTCCCCCCGCACACGGGCTTCTCGCTGCGCCAGCTCGGATCCCCGCCGCGTGTCGCCGCCCGCAAGTGCCTCCTTGCGCGCACGCGTCACACGCTCGAGCTGAGCACGCTTATCCGCGAGCTCGCGCTGGGTCGCGGGGGCCGCTTCAGCGCGCGCGCCTGCGTCGAGGCGCCCCCGCTCGAGCGTACGCAGCACCTGCTCCTCCGCGCGCGCCTTCGCGATCTCGCCGGCGACGCGAGCTCGTCCGCGCTCCGCCACGTCGGGCGCGGGCTTCGTGAAGCGCTCTTTCACCGTCCGCGCGACCGCGATCCCCTTGCGGGGCGTCTCGAGTGCCTCGGTCATCCTGCGTGCGATCGAGCCTCGCCTGCTCCGCTCGAGCGCCGACGCGCGATCGCCGAGCGCGCCCGCGGCAACGCCGAACATCTGATGGCGATGGGTGAACGCTCCCCACCAGAACGCCGACATCAGCAGCCACTGCGTCCACCAGCCGAGCGCGTCCAGCCGCGCCAGGATCGCAAGCACGGCCAGCAGCACACCAAGCAGGAACGAGAACACCAGCTTCGAGATGACCGCCCCGAGCAGCTGCAGCGCCCATCGCCGAAACAGCGCCCGGCCGCCCTCGCCGAAAGCAGGCGCCAGCACCATCGCGGGCGCGAGCAGCAGGTACAGCAGGCTGAAGGCAGCGGCCTTGAGCAGATGCAGCGCGACGAACCCGAGCAGCAGCAACATGCCCAGCAGGCCACCCGCGATCAACACCAGCCCTACCAGGCGAAACCACGTGTCGCCGCCGGTGCGGAACTCGGCCTGCGCGGCGGTGGGACCGCGGCAGTTGCTCGCTTCGCTGCTCTGGCACAGCGCCCGTAGCAGCGAGCCTTCGTCGTTGATCGAGTTGCGCGCCGGCCCGTTCGCGGGCAACGCAAGGAAGATCGCGCCGTTGCTCTGCGCAGCCCGCAGCAGCTCGACGCTGTGCTCGAGCGCCTTCACTTCTGTGGCACCCATGGGCACGCACGGCGCCAGCACGGCTGCGCTCGGCGTACAGCCTGCCTCGGCGCTCTTCTGCGCGGCGATCTTCAACGCGGCGGCGCGCAGCCGCGGGTCGAGCTGAGACGGCTCGCGACACCAGCCGACGTCGCCGAACTCCAGATAGCACCATGGCACTTCGACCGCAGTGGCGAAGACCGTCCCAAGGCTGCCTGCGAGGGCTCGCCGCGGCGCCGTCGGCGTGCCGCTTGCGGCTACCGCCAGCGTCCCCAGGCTCGCCTGGTTGGCCCATTTGCCGAGCGCTCCGACGGTGCCCGTGGGGTCGATGATGATCCAGATCCCCGCGACCATCATCGCCGCCATCAGCAGCGCCTCGCCGAGCGTCTCGGCCACGCGGCGGCGGATCAGGCCGTGGTAGAGCGCCGTCACCGATGCGCTCGCCAGCGCGATCGGCAGCCATGGTTCGGTCAAGGTGGCCTGCATCTGACGCAGACCGCTGCTGACTCCGATCGCCGTGGCGCCATCGAGCAAATCGATCGTGAAGCCCCACTCGAGCATCACCACCAACGCATGCACAGCCCACACCAGCGCCGTCCAGACGGGTGTCACGATCAGGCCCTGGGTGATGCTCGGCAGCCACGAGTTGACGCTCAGCACGCTCGTGTCTATGTGCACGTCGAGCCCGTAGTTCCCGGTCGGCGAGGCCGCTGCGACGAAGCCCGAGGTTTCGCAGTTACGTCTGCTGGCCGCCGACAGTTCTCCCGCGAACGTGCTCTTGCACGTCGGACTTCCCAGTCCGTTGCTGACGAGGGGATCCGCCTCGGCCTGTGGCATGTCCCCCGCGTCTTCTTCACCGCCTTCGCCTACGGCAGCGCCGAGCTTCGTGGTCGACAGCGGCGGGCTGCTCGGTGCTGTCTCGATCGGAGACCGTGAGCGCACGGGCGCGCTCGGCAGACCGGCAACGCGGCTCGCCTCAGCTTTGGCAGTCTCGGCTCTGGCAGCCGGTGCGACGGCCGCTGGAGCGAATCCGCCGGCGCCGAGCGCGACCAGCGCCGCCAGCGCGAGTGCCCGCCCCCTCACTCAGCTCGTCGGGGTCGTGGAGAACGCGCGCAGCAGCGAAGGCACCACCACGTCCACCTGGATCGGCTCCACGCGCCCGTGGTGATCGCGAAACAGGCAGCGACCGGCTTCCAACCCAAGCAGCGTTTGGCACATGCGCCTGTCCTCGGGGTCGAGACCGAGCAGCATCAAGGCGCGGGCCGCCTCCGCGGGTGAGCGCATGCCGAAGACGAACGTCGCACCGATCAGGTTCTCGAGCGACTCGCGCTCGCCGATCAGCGCATCGGTGACGAGCTGCGTGCTGATGATCGGCACCGCCAGCTCCGAGCGTCCCATCCGTTGCAGCGATGCCAGCAGCGTGCGGCCGACCGGATCGCCGAGCAGCCGCCAGCCCTCGTCGAAGCAGAACAGCTTCAGCCGTTCGCGCTCGGAGCCCATCAGGTGCATCGCGAACATCGCGATCAAGCGCACGATCTGCTCACCGACGCGCTCAGCTTGGGAGTACTCCGAGCGCGGCATGCCAACGGGAGGCGCCGGCAGGTCGCGAATCGGCAGGTATGTGACCTGCCGCTCGCCGACCGCGGGCAGCTTCACGGCGGGATCTGCGAACCCCAGCTGCGTCAGGCCGGAGCGGGCGTAGACATCGAGCGCCTTGCCGACCTGGACGTCGGTCTCATCCCCCTGCGCCAGGGCGTGGACCACCTCGCGGCAGGTCGGTTCGGATGAGCGTGTCAGGACGCGATCGACCGCGCCGACCACCGCCGTCTCCCACGCCGGCTCGGCCCGCCCGGGCAACAGGTCCCGCAGGAACGAGACCGCGGCGTCCTGGCGCAGATGGACGGGCGCGACCCGCAGCGGATCGAGCATGCCTCGAAGCGTCGGGTCCGGCCGCAGCGTGACGCACTCGACGTGCGGCGTCACGTCCGGCAGCAGGTGGAAGCGGTGATCGCCCTTGGGGTCGCAGTCGATCACTCTCGCGCCCTGCAGGAACGCCTCGTACTCGAGCTTCTGGGCGAGCGTGGTCTTGCCCGAGCCGAGCGCGCCGACGCTGAGGATCGTCGCGTTGCGGTTGCTGTCGGAGCCCTCCCGCAGGTTGAACCTGACCGGCTGCCTGGAGCCCGAGAGCGTATGTCCGAGGTAGAAGCCCTTACGCGAACCGACTGCGTGCGCGGCGGTCGGCATCATCGCCGCCACCTGCTCCGGGGTCAGCGTGTCGTCGTAGCCCGCCAGCCTGGTTCGCTGCCCCGGTAGATGCTGGAGGAACAGCTGCAGCTGATCGCCCAGCGGACGGTGCAGGCGGATCTCGCCATAGGCGCGCCTACACATCTCCACGCGCTCCTCGAGCTGCTCCTCGCTCGTGCCCGCGACCGCGATCGCCAAGGTGGCGCGGAGCAGCGGCGGCTTGCTCGAGGCCTGCAGATAACCGAGCAGGTCTCGCGCCTCCTGCGTGCGCTCGTAGCCCAGATCGGAGACTCCCTGTTCGCCGCCGGACTCTGCCCGCACGATCTGATCGGCGTCCTGGATCCGCCGCCGAGCGATGCGCAACGCCAGCTCGTTGGGCAGGAAGCGAGCGTTCAGCGACAGGTCGATGCCAAACGGCAGGCTCTCCGGCGCCGCGAACATCAGCTCCGCGCTCGGGCCGGGAAACTGCAGGCGCTCGGGCAGCGCGCCGAGCACCAGTTGCGCCTGCCAGCTCGTGCCGAGCTCAGACTCGATCCTCAGAGCTCTGCCCCGGTTCTCGACGAAGCCGTCGGCCCAGCGCATCACGTCGCCCTCCAACGGGGCCAGCACCGCCTCGCCGTTGCGCTCGAACACGAGCGCGCGAGGCTCGTGCAGAGCGTCGATCACCGGCTCGCCCAAGCCCCGGCAGAACGCCCTGCGCACCAGCCACTGCAGCTCGACGCCGCGCGCCTGGCGCACCTCCAGGAAGTCCTCCAGCCGCGAGTGCGCCTGATCGGCGCGAACCCTCGCGCGCTCGAGCTCCGAGGCGCTCAGGACCCGCCGCTCGCGCAACGCGAACGCCCGTCTGAGGCCTCTCCACCACTCCTGCGGATGCTGTCCCGCCGCGCGCGAGACGTAGGAGGCGACATCGCGCTCGGGCTCGCGCAGGCTCACGATCATGAACACCGCCGGCTGCGCCATGCCCACCTCGCCGAGGCGCCTGGCCTGCTCGTCGATGTAGCGCGCGCGAGCGCGCGCATGGGACTGCGCGCCACCGGGCCCGCAGTCGGCCTGCCTGTGCAGATCGCTGACGTAGCGGGCGGTCTCCCAGCGCCGGCCGACTCGCAGGATCTGCACATCGGCCTCGATCGCTTCAAGCGCCGCGATCAGCGCGAGAAAGCGAGCCCGCTTACCTTCTTCGCTCAGCCAGGCGTAGGAGCTCGTTGGAACCGCGAACGCTGCCCAGCCGTCGTCGAGGCCTTCGGCGAACACGCAGTTCCCGTAGATGAATGCGATCGGAGCCCGCACTCCTCAACCGCTCCTGGGCTCAGTCGGTCGCACGCGCAGCCTCGCGCCAGGACCGAGCGCGATCACCTGACCGCGCTCCAGCGGGCCGGCGCCCACCGGCTGGCGCAGCGTCAGCGCCGAGCGCAGCCCCGGCCGGGCCGTGGCACTCGAACCGTGCTCCACCGCGCGTCCTCGTCGCTCGTGCTGGATCGACACGAGCACCGCCCCGGGCCCGCTGTAGCGGAGGCCGCGCAGACGGCTGTCGGACCCATCCGGCAGCAGCAGGATCTCCCGGGGGTGCCAGCGCGCGCCAACGGCCGCGCAGCGGCGCACGCCTGTCAGCCGCCGCGGCCCGATCGCGTAGCGCACGAGTGCCTGCGCGGCCAGATGGAACGTGCGCCCCTCGAGCCTGACCGCACTCAACACCATGGCGGCAGCCGCCGGCAGCGCGAGGTCACGCAGGTACCAGGGCAGCGCCCGCCAGGGCGCGCCGGCAAACGGCACTCCAGCGGCGAGCAGTCCGCCCGCGAGCAGCGCCAGGAAATACAGGACTCCCCGCACCGGCACGCCGCCGGGGTTCAAGCGCAGACGATCGATGCTGTAGATCCGTCGCTCGAGATCGAACACCCGCCGGAAGGAGCGGATCTCCGTCATGAGGCGCCGAACAGCGACGCGACGGTGTCGCGCAGCAGGCTGACGCCGGCGGGAGTGGCGAGCAGCACTGAGACGATCCCCACCGCGAACACGCCGGCCGCCTCCTTGAAGTCACGGCGGAACGCAAGCACGGTGGCGGAGACCGCAAACGCAAGGCCGATCAAGCTCATCGCGACCGCGCGACCGGTGCTGCCGGCCTTGGCGGCAGCCGATTCCAGCGAGCTGCCGCCCGATTCACTCGCCGCCGCCCCCGGCGTCGAGGCGGAACTGGTGGTCGAGACGGCGGCGCATGCCATCGTGGGCGCCACGCAGAGCGCTGCGCAGGCAAGCACCAGCGCAGGCAGCAGCCGGCGGGAACGTCGCGTCTTCATTGCCTCTCCTTCGGGTCGGGATCTACGCATCGGGGTCCATCTGCACAGCCGAGATCTCCCAGCGCCCCTGATCGCGCAGGACGTCGAGTTCGTATGTGAGCGTGTAGTGGACGCCGCGGGCGTCCTGTGCCTCGACGGTCGCCAGCACAGAGTCCGCGCCCGGTGCCCAATCCAGGCGCTGCATCGACTCGAGGCTCATGGGCAGCCCCGGCAAGGAGACGCGAGCACCGCTCGAGAGGTCGGCCGCGAGCTCGCCGGAGGACGCTGCCAGGTAGTTGCGCAGGGCGCGCTGCACCACGGTCGCAAGCGACGGTTCGCTCACTTCGCGCAGGTGCGCCACCGGGTGCGCCGGCCCGGCGGCGGGCGCACCCACGAAGCCGGGGTAGCCGGCCAGCGAGAGACTGCCGCCGGGCGTGCGCGCGACCGCCACCGTCAGGTAGAGCAGCCCGGCAGTGTCCGTCTGTGCGGCAACCGTGTAGACGTGCTCGCCCGCTACGGGTTCACGGGCCTGGACGACTTCTGCCCATTCCACGTGCTGCTCGCCGCTGACAGGGAGCTCGAGGCCAGCGTCCGCTTCGATCCCGGCGCCGAGGAACGGTTCGAGCGCGCGAGCGCTTGCCTGCGGTTCGGCGGTGTTCCACGTCAGGTAGCGACGGGCGAACAGCGCCGCATACGCTTCGGCCGCGGGGTCCGCTTGCGCGGGGACGCGAAAGGCGGCAGCGGAGATCGCGGCCCTCGGTGGCGAGATCGCAAAGCGGGCGCTCGCCGTCAGCCCGGCGATCGACGCCGCGCACAGCAGATACCGAGGCAGCTCGCGCGCCAAGCGGATCCGCCAGAGGGCGCGAGTGGCAATCGTGACCGTGGCTCGCGGCTTCTCAGCAGACACGCTCGAGCTCCTCAACGCTCGAATCCGAACTCGGAGGGCCCTGGGCGCGTCACACCCGACGAAGCGCCCTGCTGCGGCGCGGGGCCTGCGGCCATCTCGCTCGATCCGCTCGCGTCTGCGAGCTCGACCGGCGGGGAGCCGGCGCGGTCAACGACCTCGACGCGGGCGTGGTGGTCAGCAGTGAGGATCGGGCCCGCCACCCGCATGGCGTGCAGCCGCGGAGGTTCACCCATGCGGCGCCGCCTGGAGCCGTTCGCGCCCGCCGGCTCATGCCACACGTGCGTGCTTGTGCTGCGTGACGCAGCGATCGAGTTGGTGCTCGCCAGCGGCCCCCTGCCGACTCGTCGTCCGGCACGCGTCGTCGATGAGAAGCTCGTCAGTGCGACCAGCGCGCCGACTGCGCCGACAGCCGCCACCAGCACGGTCGCACCGGCGGCTCGATGAAGTCCTCGCTCAGCCCTGGACGAAGGTGCCTCGATGGGCGTGGCGAGGCCCGGGCCAGCGAAGAACTCGTCCTCGCCATACACGCGGTAGACCTCCCGGGGTGCCCGTCCCAGCAGCGTCATCGCGCGCGCCTCGTCCCATGCACGCGGGCAGCCGGGAACCGGAGCAGGGAGCTCTCCGAATCCCGGCCGCTTGCGCGTGGAAGTGGGCCGCCGTGCTGTCGTCCGTTCAACCGACCGCCGGCGTCCCAGGGATCACGTCTATGAGTGGGGGGAGATAGGTTCATAGTCGGTCCCTGTCTCACCTTCCGACGGCCGCATCCACGGCGGGACAGGGCGACTCCTCGGTCGCCATCAGCCGCTTCAGGTGCGCCCGCGCCCGCTGTGCCACCTTGCGGTACTTCTCGGGCGACCATCGATGAAGCCGGCAGAACTCGCCCGCGCTCGTGTGTCCGCCGAGCTGTGAAGAGAGCACCAGGCGCTGGTCGTGGCTGAGCGCGTCCGCATGCGCTCGCACGCGGCGCAGCTCGTCTCGCAGGATCACCAGCGTCTCGAGTTCCGCGCGCAGATCGACGACGTCGATCTGCTCACGCTCGACCGCGTCGAGCGTGATCGCCGTCTCGAGCGCCGCCTGCATCGGGCTGCGGCCCGACAGCGCACGCCGGCGATCGTGTATCCGGGATAGAAAGCGTTGCTCGAGGGTGTTCGCCAGATGCAGCCGGCTGGCGAATCGGCCTCCGCGGCGAGCGTGCGCGATCAGCTCGAGCGTGGCCTGGCTGTAGCAGTCCTCGAGATCCTCTCTTCGCAGCCGGTGACGGTGCACGCGCAGCAGCAGCTCCCGCTTCGCGTGCGCGACGAGCGCCACTTCCTCCGCCGGGTCGAAGCCACGGCTGGAGCGCTCGCGCGCGCTCTGGCCAGCGCGCGGCGCTCGTGTTTTGGACTGAGATCGGGTAGACACACGAGCATGTCGCTGCCAGTCCGCTCGAGGCCCCCCTCCCAATTTCCGGAGCGCGAGCCCTCGCGCACCGATGCGGACCACGTGACAGGAGCGCCGCGATGAGCATCAGCGACCGCCTGCACGCGCTCGACCGCCGTCAGCAGCGCAGCCGCCGGCTGTCGTTCGCAGCCGCCGTCATCAAGAAGTTCGGCGACGACCAGGCCGGCCAGCTGGCGGCCCTGATCGCCTACTACGGGTTCTTCTCGCTGTTCCCGCTGCTGCTCGTGTTCGTGACGGTGCTCGGCTTCGTCCTGCAGGGCAACCCCAGCGCCCAGGCGAGCATCCTGCACTCGACGCTCAGCCAGTTCCCGATCATCGGCAACCAGCTGCAGAGCAACGTCCATTCCCTCAAAGGAAGCGCCGTGTCGCTTGTGATCGGCATCGCCGGCTCGTTGTTCGCAGGCTTGGGGATAACCGGCGCCACCCAGAACGCGTTCAACCAGGTATGGGCCGTGCCCCACAAGCAGAGGCCGAACTTCATCAAGGCCCGGCTGCGCGGCCTCGGCCTCCTCGTCGTCCTCGGCATCCTGTCGATCGTCTCGACGGTGGTTGCCGGCTACGTCACCGCTGGCGGGCAGGGCGCGCTTGCGACGCTCGGCGGCGTGATCGTCGCGCTGATCGTGAACCTGCTGCTGTTCTTCACCGCGTTCCGACTCCTCACCACCCGGGCGGTCGAGACGCGCGACCTCATCCCCGGCGTGATCGTCGCCGCGGTCATCTGGCAGGTCCTCCAGCACGTCGGCGTCTACTACGTCGACCACGTGATCCGCCACGCCAAGGAGACCTCGGGCCTGTTCGCGTTCGTCCTCGGCCTGCTCGCATGGCTCTATCTCGGAGGACAGGTGACGCTGATCGCTGCTGAGATCAACGTGGTGCGCGCACGACGTCTGTGGCCGCGCAGCTTCTTCTCCGAACCGCTGCTCGAGGCCGACCGGCGGGCGCTGGTCTCCTCCGCCGAGGTCGAGGAGCGCGTCGAGGCGGAGAACGTGGACGTCAGCTTCGACGAGTCGAACTAGAGTTGGTCTGACTCAGGAAGCAGCGGAATCGCTGCTGCGACCGTGCACGCGTACGCGCTCCACGATCGCGTGCCACGCACGCGACACGCCTGTGGCACGCGCCACACGGCGGGCTGCAACCTGAAGTCCCGTTGGCAACTCCGTGATCACAGCTCCGGGCGGCGCCGTTGCCGGCAACCTCGCGGGCGGACGCGGTCTCAGCCGGGTGTTGGGGGTCTCGGTAGCCACAGATCTAGGTTAGCCCACGAGGCTGAGGGTCCACAGAGCCACCTCGATGGCGAGCAGATCACCCCCACCAACCCCGAGCGAGAAGCCGTGAGGCAGCAGCACCCAGATGGCACATCCGAAGCACAAGGCGAACGAGACCATGGCCGAGATCGCCCAAGCATCGAGCGATCCACGGCTCGCCTGAGCCCCGAGAAACGAGCCCGCGATCGATGCCGCTGCCAGCACGGTCCCGGCGCAGGCCCTCAAGCCAGACACCGCCCGCTCCTGTTCGCTCAGCACCTTCGCCGTCAGCTCGTAGCTGAGCTGCTCGATGGATTCAGCCATGCGCTGGTTCTACCGAGCGCTTGTGACGGTACTCGCAAGAACCGCCGCTTTTGGCTCTACGAAGCCGATCCAGGGGTGACATGGAAAGTACTTGTGTGCGCAACGACACCGCGCTATACTAACTACACTTTCGTAAGCTCATATGGAGCCAATACCTATGACCCCTCCCGCATCACCCCCCGAGAAGATCACAGTCCAGCCATCAGAGCCAAAGCCGCGTCTGCGGCTGATCCCGCTCGATGACACAGTCGTGTTCCCCAACATGGGCATCACGCTCACCATCGACGTCGGCGACGACGATCGCGTGGTGCTGGTGCCGCGCCATGAGAACGAGTTTCTCGAGGTCGGCACGATCGCCGAAGTCTCCGAGCAGATCCGTCTGCCCGGCGGCGGGCGCGCAGTGTCGCTCTCCGGCGAGCACCGCGCGCTGATCGGAGCCGCTCAAACAGGCCCCGGCGGCGAGTTGCGCGTCGAGGTGGACGAGCGCCCCGACGAAGTGCCCCATGACAAACGCACGCGCGAGCTCGAGCGTGAGTACCGCGCAACCGTCGAGGAGATCCTCGAGCTGCGTGGCGATGACGGACGCATCTCCGCGTTCCTGCGCGCGATCGCAGAGCCCGGAGCGCTGGCGGACTCCGCCGGCTACTCCCCCAACATCACCTACGAGCACAAGGTCGAGCTGCTGCGCACGGTCGACGTGACCGAGCGCCTCGAGCTGGCCGTCAAGCTGCAGCGTGAGAGTCTCGCTGAGCTGCAGGTGCGCCGGCGCATCCGCGAGGACGTGCAGGAGGGCGCTGACAAGCAGCAGCGCGAGTACTTCCTGCGCAAGCAGATGGACTCGATCCGCAAGGAGCTCGGCGAGGACGACGCTTCGGTCGCCGACGAGTACCGCACCAAGATCGAGGACGCCGACATGCCCGAGTCCGTCAAGGAGCAGGCGCTCAAGGAGCTTTCGCGTCTGGAGCGGATGGGCGAGCAGACCGGCGAGTCGAGCATGATCCGCACGTACCTCGACTGGCTGATCGCCGTGCCGTGGGGCAAGCGCTCGGACGAGAAGCTCGACCCGGTCGCCGCACGCGCGGTGCTGGACGCGGATCACGCCGGCCTGGAGGACGTCAAGGACCGCGTAACCGAGTACCTGGCCGTGCGCAAGCTGCGCCAGGACCGCGGCATCGAGGCCGACCCCAAGTCCGGGGCGATCCTCACGCTGATCGGACCCCCCGGTACCGGCAAGACGTCGATCGGCGAGTCGATCGCCCGTGCCACCGGCCGCGAGTTCGTCCGCATGTCGCTCGGCGGCGTGCGCGACGAGGCCGAGATCCGCGGGCACCGGCGTACCTACATCGGAGCGCTTCCCGGCCGTCTGGTCAGGGCGCTCAGGGATGCAGGCACGATGAACCCGGTGATCCTGCTCGACGAGGTCGACAAGGTTGGCGCCGACTGGCGCGGAGACCCCTCCGCGGCGCTGCTCGAGGTCCTGGACCCCGCGCAGAACCACTCGTTCCGCGACCACTACCTCGACGTCGAGCTGGACCTCAGCCAGGTGATGTTCCTGGCCACGGCCAACGTCGCCGACACGATCCCTGGACCGCTGCTCGACCGCATGGAGGTAATCCGCTTCGACGGCTACACCTCCGAGGAGAAGCTCGCGATCGCCAAGGGCTACCTGTGGCCGCGCCAGCGCGACCGCAACGGCCTGCGCGAGGACGAGGTCGAGATCTCAGACGAGGTG
>Ga0182024_10005508_pt1 | contig 28393 bp, 25 predicted proteins | sample P32metaG_FD_120480 | JGI IMG/M metagenome (GOLD analysis project Ga0182024, IMG submission 120480) | Permafrost microbial communities from Stordalen Mire, Sweden - P3-2 metaG (Illumina Assembly) | ecosystem: Environmental > Terrestrial > Soil > Wetlands > Permafrost | place: Sweden: Stordalen...
GAGCACGTAAACAAAGGTAATTACCTTTTGGGCAGGCGTCAGTTCCAGCAAGCGATCGACGAGTACAACGCCGCCCTAGACATAGATGGCGGCAGCCAGGCAGCCAAGGAGAACATCGTTCTGGCTCATAACAACTGGGGCATCTTCTTGTTTAGCCAGAAGAAGTTCGATGAAGCAAAGGCAGAATGGGATCAAGCTCTACAGATAAATCCATACGACCGCAACGCCAAAAACAATCTCCAGTTTCTCAAACAAACGCTCGCTCGCCTGGGTCCGCCCAAACCACCACCTGAAAAAGCTCAAAAGGATACCCAGAAGGATCCACAGAACGACGGCCCCCAAGAAAGCACAACCCCCCAGGAAAGCGCTAAGGCAAAGCGTCCCCCGGCGCCGACAGATAAGCCCGAAAGTAGTGGTGCGGCGATAATTAGCCCCAACAAACAGACAGAAGAAAGTTCCCCATCAGGGGCCGTGATGATTATGAATCCCTCCAAATCAAGTTCCGCATCAGGGGCCGTGATGATCATGAATCCCTCCAAATCAAGTTCCACTGCGGTCGGCACAGGTGCGGCTCCTTCTCCGGTGGCACCGCCAGTCGTGACAGCGCCAGCCGCACCCCCACCGCCAGCGCGGCCGGCGCCACCACCTACCCCGACCACTGCCCAGATGGACAGCTCGCCCTACGGTATGCCCGAGCAAACCAGACCCGCCACTGCCGGTCAAGAACAGAGCTCACCATATTCAGTGCCGACAAATTTTTCTGCACCACATACGCCACCAGCACAGACGCAACCGCCAGCGAACGTCTATAAGCCACCCCAGTGGACACCCCCTCCTGCCCCACAACCGGTGGCTCCGGCGCCAGCCCCTGCGACTGCCGCTGCTCACAGCTCAGACACAGGCGGTTCAGAGACTCTGGACGAAAGGCTTCTGGCAATTGAGGGCAAGGTGTACGGCAAGAAACAAAAGAGCATGCCGATGATCAAGCGTGTGGAGAAGCTGGAGACGGAGCTATGCGGAAAACACAATGATGGCACTCTGCAAGAACGTATTGAAATCTTGAGGAAAAGTGCGGGTCTATAGCATTTTTGTGCTCACCAGATACGGTGCAATGCCGCGGCTGCGAAATGCCCACTAAAATAATGGCAGTTCTTCGATAACTGACAGTCCGTCGACAGCTCTGGCGATTATCACTCTAGAATGCAAAAACAGCCGATTTTTTATCACTCTGGAGAGATAGCCTCGGCAAAGCGCTTCTATCTTGCCAAATTGTCAGAGAAACAGCTGTTTTTCTGACAGCCATCTGGCTCCAACTATCTGGCGTCCAACTGTTTCGCATCGGCATGTTCTGCCATCTTGGCAGTAGCTACTTTCGGAGGAGTTGCTTCCAGCTTCCTGTGAAACTCGGTAGTCTCATTCAGTTTTAGAACTTCCAGCCGGGCTTCGGACAACTCCTGTTCGAGAACGTGTACCTTTGCTTTCAACGCCAACATCTGTCTCTTGCCCGAGATGCGAGTTCTTACAGCCGGCAGTATCCAAACCAGAATAATGCCCGCTAAAATCCATGGTGCTAGATCGGTGGCCACCATAGTGCCACTGCCGATCAAAATTGCGCAAATCCCCATGATAGCGAGAATTGCAAAGACGCCCCCAGCTAGAATGAACGGGCTGGCGCATACAAGGGCAAATATCTTGGCCAATGTAATTACGGTAGACTCTCGCTTCTCTTCAACAATAACTAAGGGATTATTTGGCATTTGCGTATAGATTCTGATTGGGAGTTGTTAGTTCATATTATATGCCGGAGATTCTTCAGAAGCAGCTCAATCAGACTTGAGCATCCCACTGGCGAGCTAGGTTGTTTGGTATCCCTACTTCCAATTGCCGAAATCGGCAATTTTCGAGAGGGTCAGAAACAAGAAGGAGAATCGCTGAAACAATGTACTGGCATTAGTTTCGAGGATTTGAAGCGCCAGTTTTGAAAATTGCCGATTTCGGCAAGTCGAAGTAGGCCCGATCAATGCAGCCTATGCAGATCCCCCAGAGGTCTGCTTTTCTTCCCTAAGCCCTGACCCAACCAAAAGGCTTTGGATTTGCGATTTGCGATTTGCGGAGGACTTTGCGATGAGGACTTGCTTATTAGGCGAGAGCGTGAGCCAAAGGCGCTGGGGCCCTGACGGAATGTCTCTCTGTCTCTTCAACCGATTCCGCTTCAATTGCCCAAACATAAAGACAGGTGTAGAAAGCTGCTCTTATGTAGAGAGACATAGCGGTGACGGCGATGACCAAACAGACCCATGTCAGCCCACCGACCACGAGCAGCGAAGTGCTCAGCAGCACGATGCCCTGGCTGTGGGCATACCAAACCAAACCGGCTCCACTCACACCCAGCAGATAAACCAAAAAGGAGACGAAGCGGCAGATCGCATCCACCCCCACTTCTCCCACACCTATGGTGAGTAGGTTGCCTTGAGCAATTTTATCGGCCCGTTTGAGGGCACCCCAGAATGAAGAGCCTTCAATCACTATAGAAGGAAGGATTAAGTGTCCGGCTAAGGTCCAGAACACTTCCACGATGCCGGCCAGGAAATTGAGCCCGATACCCAGCACACCGGCGCTGCGCTTGTTGCGCATAAAGCCGGCAACCTTTTTGGCAATCATGGTTACCAGCCCTAGAATGACGATGGCGGGAAGACTGGCTAGAACGGCCTGGCAGGCAGTTGAGAATCTGCCGGAGCCCTTTCCTTCAGTCAAATGACTGTAAACCAGCGCTGTGGTAACGCCTTCCAGGAATCGGTTGGTCAGCCACCAGACAGAGATGATACAGGCACCGAGCATGGCTGTGTCGGAGGTGAGTCCATTCAACATCCCCATAGCGTTGAAACCGCTTTGATCGGCTGGAGAGTTCAAGCCCCCAGCCATGTTCATCAGCTGATTAGGGGCAGCTGACATGTGGTTGACCACATTATTGGCCTGAGCGCCAAGCTGTTTTTTAGCCTGGAGCAACAGAATAGCCATGAAGAAGAAGTTAGTAAAAACAGTCAAGATAGACGGCAGCAACAGACGTTTATCCTGCCAGCCCATGCGGGTGCTGGCCCAAATCATCTTGAATCCGCGTCCAAACGATTCAAACATATCAAACCCCTCGTGGGCATGTGCAAAGCTGGAAAAGCCTAAACACTGAATAAACCTGGGAATAGTAAGAGAACTGCATACGGTAAAAGTGACCGTGGCATTATTGTATGCAGTTGCCAAGCGAAAGTAAAGCTTTTTTTATACTAAATTGACGTTGCCCAAACTCTTTCTTGATTTCGCGCCTGTCTGGTTGGAGCCAGCATGAGGGCTGCCAGTTTCGAGCCAGTTTCGTGCCGCTTTCATACCAAAATTCGGCAGACCACCACCCTAATACGGCGATCTATTGATTCTTGGTTAACTCCAGATCGCTCGAATCGTAAAGCCCGTCCAGTAATTTGCGATATTTATCTGTAATTGCTTTGCGCTTCATCTTAAAAGTCGGAGTGAGCTCATCCTCTTCTGCAGTAAAGTCGCGGTCCAAAATGACGAACTTCTTGATCCGCTCAAAGCTCGCCAGCTCGTCGTTTTTGCGAGCGACCAGCTTCTCTACTTCCTCTCTCACCTTCTCATTTTGGCTTAATTCAGCGAAATCTTTGTACTCGATTTCATTGCTGGCGGCAAAACTCTCCACTGCCTCCTGGTTTAAAGTCAAAAGCGCCGTACAGAACTTGCGGCAATCGCCATAAACCAAAATATTGCTGATCAGCCGCTCGCCTTTGAACAAATTCTCGACAAATTGGGGGGCCACGTGCTTGCCACCAGATGTGATGATGATGTCTTTCTTGCGATCCTTGATCTTGATGTAGCCTTCGCTGTCAATCTCCCCGATGTCACCGGTGAGAAACCAACCATCCACAAAAACTTCCTTGGTGGCTGCCTCATTTTTGTAGTAGCCGGTAAAGACATTGGGGCCGCGCACCATGATTTCACCATCCTCGGCAATCTTCACTTCCACTCCCGGAAGCGGGCGTCCGACAGAGCCACGCTTGTTGTTTTCGGGAGTGTTGCAAGAAAGTGGTGCCGAAGTTTCTGTCAAACCGTAACCTTCGACAATCGGTAAACCAATGGTATTGAAAAAGGACTGCACATCAGTTGATAGTGGTGCCGCCCCTGATATCATGATTCTGATTCTGCCACCAAACCTTTTCCTGATCTTGGCATAGACAAGCTTGTCTGCAAATCTCAACTCGCCTTTGTAGAATTTGGCCCCCAGATCTGCATCACCGTTAGCGGTCGACTTAATTCGGGCGGCTCGCCGGCTCAAGCCAAAAGCCCAGCGGGCTATTAACTGTTGCCCCGGTGGCAGGTTGCGGATCTCGCCCTGGATTTTCTGGTAAGCCTTCTCATAAAATCGCGGCACTCCGTTGAGAACTGTCGGGCGCACTTCCAAAATATTTTTGATTACTGTTTCGATCGACTCGGCGTATGCCATGGTCAAACCCTGATATATAGCCAGAAATTGACCACCCACTCTTTCATAGACATGGGACAGAGGAAGGAACGAGAGGGAAAGATCAGTGTGCGAAAAACCGACCAGTTTGGCTATTGATTCACAAACGGAATAAATATTGGAATGACGCAGAACCACGCCTTTAGGCACGCCAGTGGTGCCGGAAGTATAGACAATTGAAATTATCGAATCTGGATCTATAGCCTCGATCCTTTGCGGCAGTGTAGAAGGATTATTCAGGTTGAACTTGGCACCGCGCTCACGCATTGTCTGCCACGTCACACACTTCAACTTATCGCTTTTAACCTCTCCTTCCATAACGACAAGGAACTTGAGAGCTGGAGGTAATTCGGCAAGATCAAGTATTTTTCTGGCTTGATGCTCATTTTCAACAAAGGCGCAAACCGAATCACTGTGCTTCAAAAGATATTCTGCTTCCAAGGGTGTGAGGGTCGGATAGATAGGCACAGTGGCACATCCGATACTGACGCAGGCAACGTCAGCCCAGGTCCAATGAGGGCGGCTGCCGGACATAATGGCAATGTTGTCTGCTGGTTTTAGACCGGAATCGATCAGCCCACAGGCAACCTCTTCGACCACTTTGCCGTGCTCTTTCCAGGTCAAGGTGCGATATTCACCATCTATTTTCTGCATGATGGCAGCAAGGTCAGGCGTCTCAGACACCCGCTTCCAAAAAACGTGGACGATTGTTTTCTCTGCCAAGCTTAGCCCCTTCCAAACTTAAGACGCCCGCCGTCTATGATCGTATCAATGAATGCTGCCTTCAAGTTGATTGTTGAGCCATCGCATATATGGTTCATGGCCCTCATCAACGGAAAAACAAAGCATTTCGGGAGTTTCATATGAGTGCAGCGCTTTTATGCGGCTTTGTAATCTTTCCCAAAAGGCCATCTCTGATTTGATTATGAGAAGAGTTTCGGTCTCTTTGCATATCTCACCCTTCCACCGATATGTCGACAGCACAGATGGTACCGCGTTTACGCAGGCTGCTAGTTTTTCTTCAACTAAGGTTACGGCTAATTTCTCTGCCTCGGCCGCTGCGCAGGTGACCAGAACAATCATGGCGCCGGTCATACTTAAGCCAGGCTCCGGGATAGCTCGGTTCCTGTTTCAATGATGAAGTCGTTCAACAGGCTTACTACGCGGGAAAACAGCTGCCCCTGCAATCGAGGCATACGATAGCGCTTGTGCATCTTTAAAAGAATGATCGGCACACCAAGCTCAGTGGCGGCAAAGCGCACCAGAGGCGGTATGTGCATATCGGCACCATCTGCAATTGCAGGTTCGACGGCGCCAAGCTTGATCTTCAGGCGGTTGGCGTAGTCTTCATAGACCTCGGCAACCGGGCCGGCAGCGCAAATCTGCAGGCCAGGCGCCTCATGCCATGAGGCACCCAAAAGCATGACCACCAACCCCACCTGCCCGGCCTTGACGATATCGGCAAAGGCCCGGCGCAACGGAGTTTCCAGATAGTAGCAAGGATCAGCGACACAGCAGTAATTAGCCATCAGGCTGTGGCATCCGCTCACTTTATTGAGCACAGCCGCCATGCTGCCTGTAAATGCTTCTGCTTCCTCGAATTCACCCTCACGCCAGTAAGCAGTAGAGTGCGGAGCCACCACAAGCACCGGTAGGTTGCCGCCCAGAAACCGGTAATCGGGCTCTCCAGGTGGCGGCAGTTGCTCGTAGCGGTCTGCCAAGAGCGCCTCATACTGAACGATCCAGTTAAGAGGAGCGGAGTGGGGCTGCTCACCAATCAAATAATTGATGGCAGTGTCTACATCACCAAAACGCGCTTGCGAATGAGAAAGAACCCAGGGATTGAAGGGTGATTGCCCAATCACAGTCACCATCTTGCCCAGTCTGTGGGCGTAAAACATCTCCATCGCCGTTCCGTAACTGGATTTATTCAAGTTGGCCAGCAGGGCGTCACATTGATCGATCAAGTCGAGCGCTCGGCGCACCCGCAAATCGACCCCTTCGCCGACTTCGCAGGGCTCGCTGTCTTTGTTGGCAGACCAGGCTAACTCGAGAGGATTGACTACCTTTAAACCGTAGCGATGCAACTTCGACATCGCCACCGATCGCCAGTCAGGCAGCGGCGTTTGCCCAAGCAGGTGCTGCTCATTTATGGTGTCGCCAGTCAGGTAAATCGAGGATAACATGCCGTCAAATGCTCCAAGTGCTTCCGTTCAATTGGGAAAAGCCTTCCCTGGTCCTCGATCCACTATATACCACGCTAGAGGTCATCTTCCTTTGCCCGACATACAGCCATTTGCACTGCATACGGTCATACAGACGGTATGCATCTAGAGTTATGGAAGGTATGCTTGGCATAGAAGTTCCCCTTGCCGCCGGCAAACATGAGAGTTGCTTGATGAGACGCGAAAAGAAGAAAGGATCGCGTGACAAGAAAAATGTGGCGCAGGATAAGAAGAATGGGTCGCGTCAGAGTGGAACGGCTGAGAAGAAGAATGCAGCGAGTGAACAGAAGAGCGGACGGCGTGAGAAGAAGAATGTAGCGGGTGAACAGAAAAATGGAAACATCTTTACCGCTGCAAATCGAATACGGGCACTTCTGCTCGTTGCCCTGGTAACACTCATCCTCTCGGCGATATCAACTACCTTCCACCGAGGCCCCCTGCACACCGGACCTGAGGGCGAAGTCCTCAACGCTCAGCAAGACCATGCCAGAAAAGTTGAAGTGACGGTGGATGCGCCAGTTAAAGAGCTGCTTCCCGATGACACGCAGGGTCTACCCCACCAGCGTTTTCTTCTTGCCCTCTCTAACCACACGACGGTGCTTGTGGCTCACGACACTAAAATGGCTCCCCACGTGCCTATAGCAGTCGGGGATAAAGTGAAAATTCACGGGGAGTATATCTGGAACGGAGAGGGTGGTGTCATTCATTGGACCCATCACACAGACACGCCCCGCCATGAAGGTGGCTGGATTGAGTTGAATGGAAAGAAGTATGAATAGGTTCATCCGCTGATGCCTTCCCTCGCGCCACGCGGTGATATTCAGCAATGTAATGAAAACGCGCTAAACGAAAAAAAGGTGAGCAAAATCATTACATGTGCTCTTTATCGGAACAACAACTGCAGACGACAGAAATGCCCTCATGGTATAGCGCGTCCACGATCGGATAACCTGATTATGATTTACTTTTGCTATACAATTTTGGCACCACAGACGGTGATCTCATATCCAAAGGAAATAGTTGGGCGGGCAAAATCTCACACGATGATGCGTGCACACGTGGACCACTAATATATGGCTCGAACTGGTATGGACGGGGTTCTCTTGCCTCCTTGTTTCCTCCCACCAAATCTGCATAGAAATGACCGTAATGGTACGTCCAACCGCGGTCTTTTACAAAACACCTCTCGGGTCCACTTATCCTAATTATCTCTGTGCCGCCCTTCATTTTGCGAAAGTCGGCCGCCTCGCCCGAGGCGTTTAACATGCTTCCCGTCAAGACCGTGCAAATTAGTAGATTTTTGCTTATATGTCTAGATGGCATAATGGCGGAGACCCAACTACAGTAAGACGATCAGTTGTTAGAAAAACCGCTGAATTTCCCGACAGCGGCCATTTTCTTAGCCCTTCGTCTTCTAACCCTTACCGATCATGCTGGCAATCTTGGGCGTGATGAACCACTTCAAAACACCCGGGAATGAGGGCGGCAAATCATTGACATCGATACGGCAAACGCCGGCTTTCTTAAAAGGAATCTCCATCTCTGGTCCGGCAAAAAGCAGCGTGCTCGCCATCTGCCCCATGTCAGGCTCATGACCGACAAAAAAGATCTCTTCTGCCGGTTCAAACCTCTTGGCGAATTTGAGGGCATCGTTTGGATTGCCACCAGGCGCCAACGCATCTGTTATTTTCAACTCATCGTTAACAGCAAATTCAGCGCGGATTATTTCAGCAGTCTGCTTGGCTCTAACAAGCGGACTGGCTACAAAAACCGAAGGCTTGACGCCCAGTTTGCGCAGTCCGCGCGCTACCAGCTTCAACTCCTCAATTCCTTCCTCAGTCAAGGGGCGCTGTGAGTCGTAGCGGATGGCGCCGCCGATTCTGTCAGTTGCAATGCCGTGCCGGACTAGATAGATTTTCATGCTGTTAATTCTAAGTGATTTGTCGGCTCAGCTCCATCTATTGCAAGGCGTCAGCCTGCCCGCGAGTAGTAAGATTGTGGAGATGAGTTCAAAACCACGCATAATCGGTCTTGACATTGGCGATCGTCGAATAGGCGTCGCCATTTCCGATCCGCTGCAGATTACGGCAGCTGGTTTGGAGACCATCGAGCGCAAAAACATGCAAACAGATATCGCAAAAGTGCAGCAAATTGCCGAGCGTCATGGAGCCGTTCAAATTGTTCTCGGTCTGCCCTTGAACATGGATGGCACCAGCGGCGAGCAGGCTGAAAAAGTAAAGTCATTCGGACGGAAGTTGGCTCGCGCTACCGGTCTGCCTCTTGTTTACGAGGACGAACGCTTGACCACTATATCTGCGATAAGAACGTTGACATTACAGGGTGTAAAAACCGGTCACAACAAAGATCTGGTTGATAAGCAGGCGGCCGCCATTATCTTGCAGAAATTTTTGGATCGCAATGAACCACCGCCGTCGGCTTAGAGAAACGATTCTTGCTCTCTGAGATTATTGCCGTTACAGTGACTACCGCTGCGCAATAGCGCTGATCCGATGCCATCGATGTTGTTTTCCGCTCGCTTCAAAAGGCGCGAAATTATCAGCCCTTCGCATGAGCAGAGGCACCAGAGAACAGCGAGCCACTTTAATATATCTGCATTTCTGGTCAACCAAAAACCGATCACACCAAAGAAAATAATGTAGGCGCACAGACGAGAAAATGTCGAATGATACGCTGGAAACTGGCGAAATTTGACGAGTGCAAAACTTATGTGGAAGGCTTGCACAGCCGCTCCCATGATCAACAAAAATAAACAGCTGGAGACTTCAGCGGTGGCATTCAAGGCCAAAAAGAGGATGACGGACAGGTACAAAATCAAGTCCGAGATGCTGTCCAGCTTGGCACCGAATTCGGTGCACCAATTAAAGCGCCGCGCAATAAAGCCATCAAGCATGTCTGATACGCCGGCGGCACCAAAGAGCGCAAGAAAGTGCCTGGATCCGGATCCGTCGACACAATCCCAGATCAATATGAGCGCAGCCAGCAGGCGAACGCTCGTTATAATATTCGGTAGATTTTTCATGGACCAACAATACGAGCATGTGGGTTATTGCTGTCAAGCCGACAAACAGATCGTCAACTGTTGCTTTGTCCAAAGTAGCTGTCGCTTAGTGCGATTTTTGCCAACAGTCGCATTAGACGAACATGCATCAATTCTTCGCCGTAGCCGTCTTCGCCGTGGCCGTCTTCGGGTGTGGCGTATCAGGCTGCAATTCCATTGTATATGGAGACTTTGATTTTGACGCCAACCAGTTCATCGTTTTCAGATCAACCACAAACAGCTGGTTACTGACGAAATAGACAGTGCCACCACATATGATGGGGGAGATCTTGCTTTCCATACCTGTTTTCATGCGCCAGATAATGCGTCCGTCCGGCACTGATACCATATACAGTGTACCATCCTCATTACCAAAAAACGCTCGATTGCCTGCCAAGGAAGGAGACTGAAGCCGCTGAGAGAACTTCCTGGCCGACTCTGTTTTGCCAGTGAGCAGATTGAGTATGTAAAAAGATCCGCCGGAAGTGCAAAACAGTTGTTTACCGCGAGCGGCAATCTCCAAGCTTACCTTTTCCTTAAAAGAGGATGCCCACAGGCGTCTGCCTGATTTGAGATCGAATGCCAGCACCGAAGACCCTGAGCTAATGGCGACGGATCCAGAAGATATAACGGGAACTCGGGTCGAATTCGTCCTTTGCTGCCAGATTGTTTGACCGCTAGTGGCATTGATTCCGTACAAAACGCCCCCTTCACCCGCGCACACCACGATGCCAGAATCGACTACCGGTACGTTACTTTCGCAGCTGCCGATAGCAGAACGCCACTTCAACTTGCCACTGGTGGCATTGAGACAGTAGAGAAAGCCGTCTTTGCTCGAGAAGATGAGCGAATCTTGACAGGTAGCCGGTGTGCCGTTCACCGCCGCCTTGGCTTCATAAGCCCAGCGTTGTTTGCCGTCGCCAATATCCAGAGCAATGATCGTGCCGTTCTCATCGCCGACAATGACTTTGTTTTGCACCACAGCCGGTGCAGCTGTAAGAACTGCAGGTTTGGTGGCAATGGTGTGGCAAAACCGCCAGATTTCTTTGCCATTGTTTTTATCAAGAGCATAGATCGTGCCCAGCTCGCAAAGGAAAACTTTGCTCGCACAAACAGCAGGTGCAACTGAAATCGGAAAGGTCTGAAAAGTCCACCGCAAAGGCTTTACCAGACCTGACCGCGAGGAATCATCATCTCTTGCAGCAGCGATCGGGAAATCACCGGCTCGCCGGCTATTTCCACGATAGAGCCAATCAGCGTTAGCCGGTTGGCCGCTCGCGGGGCAACCATCCACAAAAATAGCTAAAAGAGCCACCAAAAGACTGACACCAGCAATCGTAAACTTGCCAATCAATCTTCGATGCTTACGCCGGAGAAGTAGTATTTGAGCTGATCGAGACGAATCTGGAACTTGCCGTTGGTGCCTGGCAAGAATTCATTGTCTTTTCCGGACAAACTGCCGTGGGCATCGTATATGGTGACAAGGTTGTGATCGTAACCGATCACTGAGTATGAGTGATTAGCATGCACCGTAATTGCCTTTCGCTCACTGGCGGCACCGTTTTCACCAGGGATGGTGGCAAACACTAAAGATGGATCGCCTGGATTCAGCCCCAACGTCACAGCCTTGTGATTCTTCAAGGCATTGGCAATTTCAACCTCTGCTGGTTGGGCGATTGCTGCCAGCAGATGATTGTAACCGGGATTATTCTTAGGCAATGAGACAGTTTCAGAATCTCTGCCGGTCAACAATTTCATCGCATCATTGTCTCTATCTCCATCGTTTGCGGCTTCTGCTTTTATAAGCGAGTTGGGGCTGAACCTACCTTCGTGAAGAGCGTTCTTGCCAGTCTCAATAATTCCGTTGAGGGCTCCATCCAATGATGTGCGCTTATCGTTTCGATACTGTCCATAAGCCTTTTCAAGCACAGAAACGAACATGGCATCATCTGAGCTGCTAGAGCCAATCATCTTTTCACCCAGTGTCAAAGCACCGACCTTGACTGGGTGACCGAGATCGCCAGGGAATTTTACAGTGTAGCTGCCATCTGGGTTGGATTGAATCATCTGGCGAAGTTTCTCGTCGCTATCAGGTTTGGCGGCAAAGGCGGACAGAGTTGAGACAAACTTACAATCACCAAAAGCCCCTTGAATAATGGATTCAGGAGTTATTGATTGCTCTGGAAAGAGGTTGGGACCAAGCTGTTCCTTTTTGATCAGTTTGTCCAGGGTACGTTGAGCCTTGGCTTCAAAATCCGGTTTCGTAAGGGCGTTCAAACCATCTGCACTGAGAGTTGCACTGTCTTTGGCCAGGCTGTTTCGATAGTAATACAGAAAGGCAGCCGCCAGGGCTTGATTGGAATCCAACTTTGGATCAGTGATCGCCTTTTCAATTTCCAGTTTATCGATCAGGTGGTTGCCGTCAGTATCGATTGTGGCGAAGTTTGTTTTTATGTAGTCGACCAATCCTTTTATATCGGTCAGGTGCGTTCCATTTCTTGCACCCTGGTCTCTTGCGCCCAGGTCTTTCGGGGCGGCTAATTTGAAAGGCGAATCCAATTTGAGGGCCAGCAGGGTACCGGAAGAATCGACCACGGCGGTCCCCGTTTCATTGGCAGCAGTTGTTTTAACGTGACTGTTGAAATTGGTTTTTGCTGCAGGCTGCCAAATATCGCAGCCCAACCCTGGATTTTGGTTGCTGCTGCTGGCGGAGTGCTTTTCGCACTTGCTCTCGTCGCCTGCCATTAATGTGAATCCCTCCGCCTGTTTGTATTATCCATGTTAGAAGAGACTTTTGGCAAAAGTTTGGCTGCCGACACAAGGGAGATTAAATGCAGCCCAAACGCCTCCCTATTAGTCCAAGCTCTTCCGGCACTACCTACCTCGTTTAAACGAATCCGTTTAAAAATTTTGCCTTCCTGATGCAGTTCAATTTAAGTTAAATGCTGCTCCAGACATGCTTTCCGGCACTTATCCAGGAAGATTTCGACCCGAATATTTTAAACAAATCCGTTTAAATCGCGTAGGGTCCAAAATATCCTCCTTTGCCTGGAGCAAAATTCAAGTCTTTTCCTTTCTCCATTCTGGCAGTCAAAGCTGCGCAAGAATATGTAGAATTCCACAGTCGTGAATTCCACGGTTTGCGCCATGCGTTTTCTTTACTTCCCGTCTTATTCGACAGACTGAAACTCTTTCGGGAACTTGATCGTAAAAGTGCTGCCATGATCAAGTTGGCTCTGAGCGCTGATTGTGCCACCATGAGCGGTGATAATTTGCCGGCACAAATATAGTCCCAGACCTGAGCCCATCGCTCGCGTTCTTCCGCTTTCGGTCTGATAGAATCTCGAGAAAAGCAAGGGCAGTTCAGTCTCTGAGATGCCGACACCAGTATCTATCACTCTCAATTCTACGTATTCATCAGTTTCATAAGACTGAATAGTGATCTGACCGCCGGCTTTAGTAAATTTCAATGCATTGTCTACAAGATTGAGAAACACTCTTCTGATTGCCAGCCGATCGGCCATGATTGGGCCCAGACTGGACAAAACCTTGACTTGAAACGTAATCTGTCGTTCGCTCGCCCAGGCGTTCATTTCCGCAAGGGAGTTGTTTATCAGTTCGAACAGACTGAGCGGCTCCTTCAGAAGCTTTGTTTCACCCGCTTCGTATCTATAGACTTCGATTAGGTTTTGCACCATTGCTAATAAGTTGTGATTGCTTCGCTTGAGCATGGTCAGCACTTCGACCTGGTTAGGATCGAGCGCTCCCAGCGCTCCGTCAATCATATGGTCAAGCGTGCGGTCAGCTCCAATCAACGGAGTCTTCAAATCGTGAACCAGAGTAGCGATGAAATCTTCACGCTGCTGGGCTTGATTGTGTCTGCGAGTGACCTCAGTTGTACTTATGCAGACGCCGACAATTTTGCTTTTTTCGTCTTTCAGCGGCCATGCCGCTACATCCAAAAAGATCATGCCCCTGGCTGATCCTACTTTGACCGGGTGGTTCTCCAGCTGAACGCGTTCGCCTTTATCTAACACGGACACGAACGCCGCTTCGGGAATGGCAGGCAAAACGTCTTTGATTGCCTTACCGATCAAAGACTCGGATTGCAAATTAAGAAGCACGCCCACAGCCGGGTTAGCCTTTGTAATAACCAGTTTGTCGTTCAGCTTCCAGATGCCAATCGGTGCGTGGTCAAGAGTAGTAGAGAGATTAGGCGGAGTCTGGATCAAAGGGATCTGGTGCTTGGTCAATCTGGTATCACTTATGTCTGTGCATGAGCCGTGCAAGCCAATGAACTTACCGTCAGGCATCAGAAGAGGAGAGGCAGATTCGAGAATCAAACGATACTGCTTGTCATTTCGGCGCAACCGATATTCGACGTGATAGCTACTTTGCGTCTGAATCGCTTTCGAATATGCCGCCCACAATTTCTGCACGTCTTGAGTGTGCACGTTTTCCAGCCACTTTTTGTCCAGCTCCTGCTCCAGCTTGCGCCCCGTGAAGGAGAGCCATTTCTCGTTGAAAAGAAAGCGCTCACCTCTTTCATCTGCCATCCAAGTGAGTGTTTGAAAGGAGTTGGCCAGACTTTTGACCAGAGTTTTGAGCCTGACCACCAACCTATCGTCTTCAACTGAAGAGGCTGACGCATCTTCGGCGATGCGCACCGATGTGCTGACGATCATCCTTTGCAAGCGTGGGCTATCGATCTCCGCCTTGACAATAACGTCGGCGGCACCGAGCTCAATGTAGTGCAGCGCTTTATCTGCCACTTCCTGCGAAACAACGATCCAGATCACGGGTTTGCGATTGATTTTTCTGATTTGACCGATTAAGTCATCCGCATCATCTACCAGGGCTTCATCGATAAAAACCGCGCCCGGCTGAAAACTCCTCACTTTGAAAAGTGATTCGATTCCAGATCCGGCATATTGAAACTCGTAGATCAAAGAGTCCATCGACTCTATCACCTTCTTTATGACGGCTTTCTCAGCCGCCTTCAAGCCGACGAGCAGACACTTCAAGGCAAGCGCTGGTTTTGCCACAGTGACGTCTTTCATGTTGGGCATTTGATCTTTAGTGGACGGGCCGCTCAAGAAACATTCCTCGTCTTACTATTGTAGTAATTGAGACCGAGTTCACACCCTGCGCAAGAAGATTTAATCTTCCAGCCGGACTGCAGCTAGCTTTTGTTGCCTTGCTTTGCCCGGCAGTGTGACACTAAATACAGTGCCTTGATCGGGCTTGCTACTGACCGAAATGTTTCCAAAATGAGCGTCCACAATTTGCCTGCATAGATAAAGGCCTAGGCCGGTAACAGCCGGGTATGTTTTTCCCTGCCCCTGCCAGAACCGCGAAAACAGCTTATCCGGATCTCCCACCATCATGCCGACGCCATTGTCTTTTACCGTCAAGATAATACTGTCACCTTTGCTGACCGCGCCAATTTCCACTATGCCACCAGGGTTGGTGAATTTGATCGCGTTGTCGATCAAGTTGGCTAGCAATCTGGCAATTGCCGCCTTGTCACCATAGATCAGGGGCAGACCGGGCCGCACCAGTGGCAGCAATTCTAACTTCTTTGCTGCACTAGCTCCTGCAAATCTATCCACACAATCCTGCACGGCATGTTCCAGCGAAAGTTCTTCAAAGGTAAGATTGGCAGCCTTAGTTTCGTATCGATAAACCTCGATCAAGTCTTGCACCATATTGAGCAAATCGTGATTGCTTTTTTGCAGCTGCGACAACAGTTCTTCTTGCTGCTCATTCAAAGGTCCCAGAGTGCCGTTGAGCAGAGTCTCCAAAACGCGCTCGGCGCCAACCAGAGGAGTCTTCAGGTTGTGTGAAAGAGCAGAAGCAAAATCATCTCTTTGTTGGATCAACCGCTCTTTCTCAGTCACTTCCATAGTGCTGAGCACAAAACCGGCTATCTGCCCGGCTTTGCGAAACGGTCCAATTGACACTTCCCAATAAGAGGCCAGAAGTTTGTCGGAATTCAGAGAAGAACACTGCTGCTTGTGACCGACAGTTTTACCGGATTTAAGCACATTAGCAAACAACTCAGCTCCGACAAACGGCAGCACATCGCTTATGTGCTTGCCAACCACAGATTGGGCAGGCACATTCACCTGGTTGCCTGCTGCCGGATTGGCATCTGTCACCAATAAATCCAGGTCTAGTTTCCAAATGCCGATCGGGGCAAATTCTACTGTGCGACTTCTCGTCGTCTCCGCCATCTCATGCACTCTCAAAGACTGTGTCAGCCGACGTTATTAGCATAACAATGCTGAGTCAGGTTGCCATCAAGCTAAGGAGTGATAAAAGAGTGGCTGCAAACCTGGGAAATTCGTGTCGGCGGGGATCAGTCTTAGCATTTTTGGGGGATTTGGGAAATCAAAAAGGCAATGAGCTATAATCCGGTTCAGTTCAGTAAAGCGCGCCGATCAGGCTGCCTCGAGGTGCCCAATGACCCATATGTCCCTTCAATATGTGATTTTCCTTATCTTGGAAGCATCACTGGGTCTTTTGATGGTCGGTTTAATTCTCTTGCATGCCCCTAAGGGCGAGGGTATGGGCGGAATCGGCAGTGGAGCGACAATGTTCTCAGGCAAGCGAGGAGCGGAAGCCGGTCTGGATCGGCTGACCTGGGGCGTAGCCATTTCCTTTATGGTTGTTTGCGCCTTCCTGGGTTTCGGTATCGTTAAGTAAGTCTATGCCGTTTACATTGCCGCCTCAGGAAGAAAAAGCTGAGTATGTGCAGCGTCAATTTGACCGCATTGCACAAGGCTATGACCTGACCAACGATGTCATCAGCCTGGGCATGCATCATAGCTGGAAGCGGGCAGCGATCGAGCTTCTGGCTGTGCAAGCGACAGGAAGCTATCTCGATGTCTGTTGCGGCACAGGCGATCTGACCCTTAAACTGGCGCAGCGTTTAGGTGAATCTGGTAGCGTGTTCGGGCTGGATTTTTCCGCCAACATGTTAAGCGTGGCCGCACAGCGGCTGAGCCGGCAACCGAAAAAGCCGACTGTCTCGTTTGTGCAGGCAGATGCGCTGGTGCTGCCTTTTCCCGATCACACCTTTGATGGTGCGATCATCAGTTTCGGTTTGCGTAATCTCACTTCCTATCAAAAAGGCATAGAAGAGATGAAGCGAGTGGTGAAGCCGGGCGGTGCGGTGATCAACCTCGATCTGGGCAGATCAAATGTGCCTGTATTTTCTCAACTGTTTGCCTTTTACTTCCGCCATGTCGTGCCCATTGTCGGGCAAGTGCTGCAGTCAGACAAGCAAGCCTACACTTATTTGCCGGTGTCGATGAGCGCGTATCCGCCACCTGATGGAATCACGCAGATTTTTGCGGCAGCCGGATTAGTCGATGTTCGCTATTATCCGCTGGCACTGGCCACGGTGGCACTGCATAAAGGCATCGTTGCCCAGAAGAAGAGTTGCTGATGCCCGAGGCGGTATCGCAACCGACTGGCCAGTCGCTCTTCGTCATGGTGGGCGAAAAATCTGCCGATCGGCATGCCGCTCCGGCAATGGCAATGCTGAAAAGACTGCGCCCCGAGTTGAAGATCTGGGGTGCTGGTGGATCGGCGATGGAGGCAGCCGGAGTCGAGCTCTTGCGCAACTGTGAAGAGTTCGCTGTGATCGGCATCGTCGAAGTATGGGCACGACTTTTAAGGTTCTATAAGTTGAGGAACCAGATTTTGGAGGCCATCGCGCAAAGAAAGCCTGATGTTATCTTGCTTATAGACATGGGGGCTTTCAATCTGCAACTGTCGAAAGATCTGAGAAAGAGGTTTCCCAAACTACCTATTCTTTATTTCATCTCTCCTCAAGTTTGGGCATCCCGAGAGTGGCGAATTAACACACTGGCCAGAACGGTTACTAAAATGTTGGTCATTTTTCCGTTCGAGGAAAAAGTTTATTTGCAGCGCGGTGTGCCGGCAAAGTTTGTTGGACACCCGTTGTTAACCACCATGCCTGACTCAACCAAGCTCAAAAGCCGGCAAGAGTTCTGTGCCGATGTCGGGCTCAACCCAGACCATCCGATCATCGGCATTTTTGCCGGCAGCAGGCAGGGAGAGGTGCGAACCTTCGGCGACACGCTTATGCAGGCGGTGCAGGAGTTACACGAGCAATATCCTTCAATGCAATTTGTGTTTTCGGCGGGAGACCCAAGACTGGAGAAGATTTTGAACGGCTGCATGAAGAAGGCTAAACTAGAATTTTTGTTGGGAAAAGAGCTGCATATCCTTGACTCAACGCACAATTGGCACTTGATGAACGCCTGTGATTTGCTCTGGGCAAAATCGGGCACCACCACGCTGGAAGCAGCTCTGGTAGGCAAACCGATGATCTGCTTCTACGGAGGAATGTGGCTGAGCTACTTCCTTTTTATGGGCTTCAAGCGCATTAAACGAGTTGCCTGGCCAAATGTATTGGCGGGTGAATTACTCGTGCCTGAACTATTTCAACTAGATTGTCGAGCGGAACAACTCGTAAGATATACACGCGATTTACTGGATGTGCCAGCTCTGCGCCAGGAAATGTCTCAGAAGCTGCTCAGGCTGCAAGCTCAACTCGGTCAAGGAGATTACGCAAGCAATGTCGCCAACGAAGTCATCTCCATCCTCGACGGCTCCGGCGTCTCAGGAAGCACAAGCGTCAGCAGCCCCCCCGGGAGCGCAGGCGTCTCGCCTGCTCCAACAGCCGAATAATTTGAAAACATTAATCAAACTTCCCGAAGACTCGCAGACCCGCCTTTATATTCGCTTACTGCAGTACATCAAGCCCTATGCAGTGCCGTTCTTCATTGGCCTAGCGGCGGCTGTGCCCTCTGGCAGCATGGACGGAATCATCGCCTGGCTGGCAGGGCAAGGCATGCAGCGCATTTTTATTGGCACGGAACGACATCTCATTTACTACGTGCCCCTGGCCGTGCTCGTAGTCGCCTTCTGCCAGGGACTTTTCCGCTTTATCGAGGCATACAGCATTCGCCTGGTGGGAGCCTCGGCTATTCGCGATCTGAGGAATGAGCTTTTCTGCCATCTGGAAAAACAGCCGTTGTTGTATTTCCAGGGGCAATCATCGGGCGTGCTCATTGGCAGGATGACAAATGATATTGGGCTGATTGAAAATGCGATTTCGCAAACCTTCCAGTCGATGATCTCAAGAATCATCACGTTACTTTCGCTGGCCACAGTCTTGATCTGTCAAAGTTTTTGGTTGAGCGTGATCGCGCTAGGCATACTCTCATCAATTGTGGTGCCGGTTTCAATTTTCGGCAAGAAGATCAGACGCAGCGCTCGCGGCGGTCAGGAAGCTATAGGCGATCTGGTATCAGTCCTTTCCGAAACGATCCAGGGCGCAAAGATAGTGCAGTCTTACAACCTTGAGCACTACCAGATCGATCGCTTCCAAAAAACGAACATGAGCTTTATGACGAACACCATGAAGGCGGTTCGATCGGAAGCAATGCTTTCACCGATTCTGGCAATGATAGGCGCCATCGGCATCGCAGCAGTGCTGTGGGTGGCTGGATATCAGGTTTTGCACAACCAAATGGAACTGGGCTCGCTCACTTCATTCGTTATCGCTCTCTTGCTTTTGTATTCGCCAATTAAAAACATCGGCCGCATTAACGGCATCTTGCAACCGGCGTTGGCAGCAGCTTCTCGCGTTTTCGAAGTGCTCGATCTGGAGCCCAATATCATCGAAGCACCAGTTCCAGTTGAAGCGACGAACTCTTTCCATAACGTCAGATTCGAAAACGTCTATTTCAAATATCCAGCGCAACCGCAGATGGTGCTCAAAGACATCAACTTAACTATACCCGCCGGTCGCATGGTGGCACTTGTCGGTCTGTCCGGATCTGGCAAATCAACGCTGGCCAATCTGGTGCCGCGCTTTTTCGACGTTACCTCAGGTCACATTTATCTGGACGAGACACCAATCACTGCTCTTTCCCTCAGTTCGCTGCGCCGGCAGATTGCACTGGTGACGCAAGATAACTTCCTCTTCAACACTACTGTGGAAGAGAATATCCGCCTCGGCAGAATCGATGCCAGCACCGAAGAACTGGAAAATGCAGCCAAAGCGGCATTCTGTCACGACTTCATCACCAAACTGCCTGAAGGTTACAAGACCCAAATTGGCGAACGTGGTGTCAGACTTTCCGGTGGACAGCAACAGCGCATTGCCATTGCCAGAGCGTTTTTGAAGAATGCCCCGATCTTGATTTTGGATGAGGCGACAAGTTCGCTCGATAACGAATCAGAAGCAATGGTGCAAGAAGCGTTGAACAATCTCATGACAGGCAGAACCGTCGTAGTGATTGCGCACAGGCTTTCAACAGTGCGGCACGCCGATCAGATTCTCGTACTGGAGGAAGGACGAATTGTCGAGACAGGCACGCACAACAGCCTGATGGAAACAGACGCCGCTTACGCCAGGCTGATCAAGGCACAGTTTGAAAGACCGACGACAGTCGCCGCTAGCGAGTAGGCACAGAAGCAGTCGTCCATCGAGCATAGGCTGACCATTCCAACACTTATGTTGAGACGTATTGGATTTCTTTCTCAAGGTGAGGGATAGGATTGTGTGGCCCTACGCGATTTAAACGAATTCGTCTAAGTCTTTTCAAATAAAAATCAGCCACGGGTAAGTCCTAAAAGCTTTGGCTGGAACAGTTTTACGGCAAATCTCTGCTATCGCAATGCGCCAAAAGTTTTAAACCAATTCGTTTAAATCACGTAGGGAACTCAGAATGGATGCCCGACCTCCTTAAAAAAGGAGGGCAAATTGCTAAGATCTCTGCATGAGATTCCTCGAACCGGAACAATATCAGCACCTGGCTGAGCGCCATTACGATATTCTCTCAAAGAGAATCAGACTGGTTCTACCACTTGCCACCGTCGAACATATCGGCTCCTCTGCGATCCATGGAGCGATCTCCAAAGGAGATCTGGATATATATGTGGCAGTCGATGTAATGGAACTCAAAGCAGCTGTTGCAAAAATCGAGAGACTTGGATTTCGTGTGAAACAAGGTTCTCTTAGAACCGAGAGTTTGTGCCCATTTGAGCTCGACCCAAATGCCAACAAAGGACGTTCCACAAACGCGCTGACTGAAATTGACATCGGTATCCAGCTGGTGGCAAGAAATTCTCAGTTCGAGTTCTTTCTCAAATTTCGCGATATGCTGAATGCCAATCCCCAGCTTAGAGACAGATACAACCTATTGAAGCTAAGTTCAGTCTCTCTGGATGCAGACGATTATAGAAAGATCAAGTCGGAGTTTATCGAGTCACTGCTCGATGGCAATCAGTAGGGCATCGAAAGAAAATATGAAAGCGAATTGTTCAGCACTTCCAAAAATTGTCGCTCTACTCTCGGTACGCGCTCTGGATAATGCCACCAAAACTGGTCGAAGCCACGGTCACCATCGAGACAACCAGCACGAATTCAACACAGCCTCCGGCATTGTTTCAAAACCGATCTAGGGTGACACCTATGTCGCAAATTGAGCCGCCTGATGCCTCCTTATGGCATAGCTCAGCCGTGGTAAAATGCTTGGTTGGTAGTTTCTAGGGCTGATACGCAAATAAACCATGAACAATTACATCGAAGTCATTCAAAAATACGCGGTCTTTAGTGGACGAGCATCTCGGAAAGAATATTGGATGTTCTTTCTGATGAACATCATCATCGGTGGCTGTATGGGAATTGTCATAGGACTGATCAAAGGCTTCACTCATCTTGACTTGACCATTCTCATCCATCTCTACACTCTTGCCCTGTTGTGTCCCAATATAGGCGTGTCAGTGCGCAGACTTCATGATACGAATCGCAGTGGCTGGTGGATGCTCGTGGGGCTTGTTCCATTGATTGGCCCGATCATTGTGCTAGTCTTTATGGCTAATGAAGGCACTCCTGCAGACAACAACTTTGGACCGAATCCGAACGCGAACGCGATCACCATGTCCACCAAGGCTTGGTAATCTGCGGCGTTGGTGATCGCTATGTATATATGACGCCTCGGGGACATACGACGCGTCGATTTAGGGCCTCGATTTAGGTCCTCGATCTAGCGGCCCGATTTAGCGGCCCTTTTGCTCGAGTTTATAGGCCTTCTCTTCCAAACTTGCGGCTTTTTCCGTGTAATGCTGCACTTCCTTTGGTGGCAGATTCGGTGACAAGGCGATGTAGGCGCGATACTGAGTTGCTGCCTGGCGCAGTTCCCCGGATGTCTCCGGTTTGTCCTTTGGCAGAGCATTAGCATAACCAAGATGAGCATCGGCAACCCGCGGATTAGCGTAGATTGTCGATCTGTACTTATCCAATGCACTCTTGATCTGTCCTTTGCGGGCCAGGTCTTCTGCCAGCGTATCGTCTTCCTTGGCCGCTTCCCTTGCTTTTGCCACCAGACCTAAGCCACGCTGAGCTCGTTCGTTGCCACCGGGCATAGTGGCAGCTTTTCTGTACGCGTTTTCAGCATTAGGAAGATCGTGAATCATCAAGGCCAGATCGCCAACAGCAAACATCTGCTTTTTATCGGTTGTTGAACCGATCACCGCGTTCATCTGGTCATCGGCTTCTTTGAACTTATTCTGGGCCAGGCATGCCTCTGCATAGGCGATCCGCTCACCATTATTTGTCGGCACCGGAATCGAGTTGAGATCGATCTTCTCTCCCGACATGGCTCGCAACTTCACTTGTGCCAGGCGCAGTTCCATGTTGTTGGGATTCATGGCCACTGCTTTATCGATCATGCACTTGGCCGATTCAAAGTCGTTAGAAACAAAGAATGCACCAGTGGCCTCTTTGCTGGCCTTGAGATAATAAGCTCGGGTCAATCCTTCAGCTGCAGCGGCGTTGCCTGGCGTAAGATTCATCACCGTCGTGTACTCTTTGATGGCGTCATCAAGTTTCTCCAGTCTCAGACTCTCATCAGCAACACGTTGATGCAGACTGGTGTCATTAGGCATCAAATCCAGTGCCGAATGAAGTTCGGCGATCGAGTGCTCAAGGTCACCTCGTGCTTCTCGAATGTCAGCTATGCCAAGATATGCATCCGGATTTTCAGCTTTGATGCTGATTGAATGCTGAAACGCCGTCACTGCCGCCGGGCTGTTGCCCTGCGCTCCAAACGTCTTGCCTTGAGACAAGTAGACCGGAGCACTGTTGCGGTTCTGGTAGAGGGCTATATTCAACTCCTTCACAGCGTCATCGAGCCGACCTTGTCTGCGATAAACTTCACCGCGCACATAATGGGCTGTGGAGTTTTTTGAATGGAGCGAGATCGCTTGATTGGCCGCTTGCATTGCACCAGCGAGATCGTTCTTGTCCAGAAGCGCCATGCCCAGCCCAGAATAACCGTCAGCGTAATTGGGATCACAGCTGAGTGCAGCCTTGAACTCCGCGACAGCTTCATCGACTCGTTTTTGCTCCTTATAGATGTTGCCGAGCACCCAGTGTCCTTCCGGGAATCCGGAGTCAATTGCCAATCCTTGCTTAGCTTGGGCTTCGGCTTGCTGCAAGAGGGCGTCTTTGTTCTTGATGATCGTATTTGAGGAAGACTGCAGACGGTTGACCGCAACCATCGCTTTACCAAAATGAGCGACAGCATTTTGCGAATTTTCAGCCAGGGCCTTGCTGAAGTTCGCATCCGCGGCGTCTAGTTTAAAGAGCTTTGCCTGGGCCCAACCGGCACCAATGAGAGCCCGCATGTTATGCGGGTTGCTCTTCAGTTGCGCCAGGCTTGTCTTTTCTGCATCATCGTATTGACCGGTGTTGAGAAGCTTATCCGTAGCTGGATTGCCGGTATAGATGTATATACCCGCTTTCAAACGAGTGGTCTTTCTTGCCAAAGCAGGCTGCTCGCTTATTGGGGCGATCGCCAATCCTGCACCGACGAACAACAAACAGAAGGTGATTGGCCAAATTTTCTTCGCCATTTTAAGCAATCCTCAATGCGAATCGGTTGCGTTTATTGGTTGCGCCTATTGGGTTGCCTTTATTGGGTTGGCTGGCTGCATTACCTTGTCGCGACTTTTTCGCTGGCACGGCGGAAAGTCAATCGATCGTCCTCCTCGGAATCCTTGATCAGTTTTCCGTCGCCAACCAACTTTTCCAGGGCCTTCACATACACATGATCGGTATATGTGACGGCATTAACGACAAGATAACTTTCCTTTCTCTCTTTATCATCAGTAGAATTTACTTTCTGTATGTCTGTCTTTTCTGATGCATTCCACAGCATTTGCACCGCATCATTGATTTGTTCGTCTGACCACATTTTGCCTCCTAACTCGACAAGAATATATAGCGACCGCCACTTGCCTTAGGCGATAACCGTCAGGATAAGTTCCTTAAAGATGAGCTTTAAAAAACTCAATGCTGCGACCATTTGCTAGCTCAGCATTGGCCTTGTCATAATGCTCTCCGCCCACGCGGGCAAAGGCATGATCCATGCCCTCATAGGTGTGAATAGTGACGAGCGAATTGCTTCCCAGCGCTGCTTTTATCTTTGCCTGCTTGTCTTTTGTAATGAATTTATCTTCGCCAGGTAAATGGAGGAGAATGGGCTTCTTTATCTTGCCGGATTCAGCCAATTTTTCGTCAATGCCGCCACCGTAATAGCTAACCGAACAATCAACATTAGAGCGGCAAGCCATTAAATAGGTCATCAACCCGCCCAGGCAATAGCCCATGCAGCCGACCTTTCCATTAGCTTCAGGCATAGCAGCGACGGTGGAGACAACTTGTTTCAGGTCTTCGATGCCCTGATTTTGATCGAACTGACCGTACAAACCAAACGCTTTGTTCAGGTCTTTATCGTCTCTATCGTTCAAATTCAAATTTGGCTCCATGCGCCAGAACAAGTCTGGCACAATGGCCACGTACCCGTTTGAGGCCAGCCAATCAGCTGTGTTTTTCAACCAACTGGTGATGCCAAAGATCTCTTGAATGACAACAATGGCAGCCGTAGCTTTTTTGCCAGGTTTGGCAACATGGCATTCGAATTTGCCACCATCGGCGGCGGTGACGATCAACTTTTCTGAGACTGTATCCAAGACTTTTCTCCTTTAGACCGGCAAAACAGAGTGCTTTTTCTTGTAACCGGAAATTTGTTTACTGGCGTAAGCGTTGTATCGGTTGATCAATTCATTGCGCAAATTGCCGGGTGATACCATGCCATCAACAACAAGTTCTGAAGCAAGTTTGTAGATGTCGACATCTTCCCTGTATTCTTTGCGCTTTTGCTCGATGTACGCCGACCGTTCTGATTCAGGCAGCTCTTGTATCTTATTGAAGTAAACGGCATTTACTGCCGCTTCCGGACCCATGACGGCAATCCAGGCAGTGGGCAATGCCAGACAGGCATCAGGCTCAAAAGCCGGTCCGCACATAGCATAAAGTCCGGCGCCATAGGCTTTTCTGACAATCACGGAAATCTTTGGCACATCAGCTGCTGAGACAGCTGAGATCATTTTGGCACCGGCGCGGATGATGCCGTCTCGCTCAACTTGGGTGCCGATCATGAAGCCAGGCACATCAGCCAGAAACAACAAAGGAATGTTGAATGCGTCGCACAGCCACATAAAGCGCGTGCCCTTGTCGGCAGAATCTACGAAGAGCACGCCCCCTTTAACTCGGGGCTGGTTGGCCAGAATGCCTACTGGTCTGCCGCCAATGCGGGCAAAGCCGGTGATAAGCTCAGCCGCAAACAGCTTTTTCATTTCAAAGAATGTGCCCTGATCGATGATTTTGTCGATCACTTGGTACATATCAAAGGGAATGTTTTCCTTTTCAGGAATTATCTCTTCAATTGTCTTTGCCGGCCCACCAGGCTCCACGGGCGGAAGCAAGGGTGCTGCCTGGTCGCAGTTGGAAGGGAAAAAGCGCAAATAGTCTTTGCACATCTTGATCGCGTCTTCTTCTGTTTTGGCCAGCACATCGCCGCAGCCACTGACTGTGCAGTGCATGCGAGCGCCGCCCATTTCTTGCAGGGTCACTTTCTCGCCAATCACCATCTCAGCCATGCGTGGTGAACCAAGATACATTGAGGCGTTGGTCTCGTGCATAAAGACGATGTCGCAAAATGCCGGAATGTAGGCGCCGCCTGCTGCAGATGGTCCAAACAACAAACAGATTTGAGGAATGTAGCCAGACAGCTGCACCTGATTGTGGAAAATCTTGCCGGCGCCACGGCGGCCAGGAAACATCTCGATCTGATCGGTAATTCTTGCGCCTGCTGAATCTACCAGATATATAAGAGGTACCCGCAGTTTGCTGGCGGTCTCTTGGATTCGGATGATCTTTTCGACCGTGCGCCAACCCCATGACCCTGCCTTGACAGTGGAGTCGTTGCCCATGAAGCAGACAGTTTTGCCCTCAATCTGGCCGATTCCGGTGACCACTCCATCTGCCGGCAAATCAGACTCTGCGCAATTGGCAAAGATGGCATCCTCAATTTCAAAGCCAGGATCGAGAAGCAGTTTCAGGCGATCTCGTACGAACAGTTTTCCGTCTTCTTTGAGCTTCTGGTGGTACTTTGGCGCACCACCTTTGCGAATTTGCTCACGTCTGAGCTCCAGTTGTGCGCTTTTGCTGGTTGTGCTTGCCGGTTCCTGCAATTTCGTATCCATCCCGTTCCTACCTATTTCAGACATCATTCAGATATAACCTGGTATTTTACGGCAGCGCTCAAGTCAAGATGGTGGCAAAGAGCTCAAATTACCAAGCTATAACAAGCTATTAGGGATGCAGGCGACTGAATATGTTCCGGATCGGCTTGGTATATTCTTCCGAACTGCTGGGCGTGCGGCACAGCCAGTGCGGCGAAGAAGCCGACTGACCGCTTATAATGTAGACATCCCGAGTGACGCAAGCCTGAGAAATCATTGTCGGAACAAGAGCGGTTTAGCAGAAGAAAATTCCTGCGCAGGCTTTCCAGCGGTCTGGCCCTCACTACGGTTGGATGTCTGGCTTCAGTTGTGGCCAGCAAAACCACATGGGCTCAAGCCAAGGCACCCGAAACCGCAAGCAAAACTTACACGCTGGCTCCATGGACAGGAGACGATTTTACTCTTGGCCATCAGCTTAGAAACCACGAGATCCCCGAGTTTCCCAAAAACGTGGAACGCACTGTCGACTTTGTCATCATTGGCGGTGGCATAGCGGGGCTGGCCAGCGCCTACAATTTGCGCCACCACAATTTCTTGCTTCTGGAACAATATGACACACTGGGCGGTCAGTCTCGCGGCAGCAGTTATCAAGGCATCGGCTACTCATATGGTGCCGCTTACATGACTGACATGCGCAATGGAGTGGGTGATTTTCTAGCCTCTCTTTCGCTCAAACCTATTGAATTGAGTCCACAAAAAAATGCCTGGCACTGGGAGAACAAATGGTCAAAAGGCGTGGAAGGAGCCGCAGGAAACAAACTCTACTCTGAGTTCAAGCACTTTTTGGCAGATTGCAAACCAATGTGGAAGCAGCTTGATAGAGTTGTTAATCCGGTGCCCCTTAAAGATGCCGACTTAGCAAAATTGGACAGTGTCGTCTTCTCATCTGTGCTAAAAGGTTACAGCCCGGCATTTATGGCTCTTATCGACGCCTTCTTGCGCTCATCAAATTGTGCAGGCGTGGACGGTTTATCGGCCCTGGCAGCGATAGAGAGCCTGGAGGAATTAACTGGCCCAAGTTACGTTTTTCCGGGCGGCAACCCGACATTGGCTAAAGCTCTGATCGATCAGATCAAAGGACCTCGCTGCGCACAGGGTTTCGTCTGGTCTGTGGAAGTGGCAGACGGAAAATCCACAGTGGTCTACACAGGAAAGGACGGTCACCTGCATAAAGTCGCCTGCAAGCACGTCATCATTGCCGCACCGCCGCTAGTGGCAGCTCGGATTATGAAGGGCATTCCGGATGCCACTAAATCGCTACTTCTTTCCTGTAAGTACGGCTCTTATTTGGTCGCCAACCTGTTGATGAAACGGCGCCGGTTTATTGGATCTTACGATAATTGGGTAGCGCCTCCATTCACATTCGCAGATATCACAATCGCCGAAACACCGTATATGGAAAATAAAACCTACAAAGAGCAGATGGGTTCGGTTTTGACAATTTATCAACCGTATCCACCTTCCAGCGCGGGCAGACCGCTCTTGTTGGGCGGAGACAGAGAAAAATTTGCCGACTCGATTTTGTCGCAGATGTCTCAACTGGTCGGCAACATAGAGAAAGACGTGGAAAGCGTGGTTCTCAGCCGTTGGGGTCACGCGATGGCTATAACTAGCCCGGGCTTCTTTGCCAAAATTTCAAAATTAAATGATACTACTGCCAGTGGCTATACATTTGCTCACTGCAGCACACAAGGATTGGCCTGCGCAGAAAGCGCAATCATTGCGGCACGATTGGCCGCAAACCGTGCCTTAGGAAAACACAGCGGCCGCTCATAGCAGAGTCGGCAATCATCAAGGAGGACGAATGCAACATTCTCAGTCAACCGCGATAAAAGTGGTGCGAGGATTGAAGCTGAGTTTTGGAATCATTGCTGTCACGATCGTATATGC
>Ga0182024_10005509_pt1 | contig 28392 bp, 23 predicted proteins | sample P32metaG_FD_120480 | JGI IMG/M metagenome (GOLD analysis project Ga0182024, IMG submission 120480) | Permafrost microbial communities from Stordalen Mire, Sweden - P3-2 metaG (Illumina Assembly) | ecosystem: Environmental > Terrestrial > Soil > Wetlands > Permafrost | place: Sweden: Stordalen...
CGTGAATTTGGTTGCTGGAGCTGCGGTTGGGGCGGATTTGGTCTAGGATTTGGCTGGGGATGGCCTGGCTGGGGTTGGGGCTCGATATGGCCCTATGGGGGAATATCTTGGGGTTATCCTGCTTGGGATTATTGGGATCCTTACTGGTACAACCCTTTCTGGAACTGGGATAGCTTTGGGTCTTATTACGGTGATCCGGCCGGCAATTACAACTATTATGATCCCAATGCGGCCTTCAATAACGGCGCTCTGTCATCACCATTCCGTGCAGCCCCAGCTCAACAAGACGTAGGCCCTGCGATGAACCGGAGCGACATATTCCGGTCGCCTCTCACAGCGCCGAGCAATCCTTCGATGCCGGCAGCCGTGCCTGCGCCTCGGCCCGCGTCGCAATTCCAGACGGCGTCGCAGCCGCAGCTGCTAACGTAAGCTGCTTCGCGAGCTTGGATGGTGCCGATTTATTCAAAGATGGGAAGACATAGCGGCGCTTGGACGTGAAACTCCATGCGTGCAATTTCTTCGAGAGCGCGGTTCAGCATTCCGCTGTTGCACGCCTCGAGAGTCATAACAAACGGCAGACGATCATGGGGGTAACCAGGTTTCTGCAACACCGCGTCCAGACTGATTCCGTGCTTCGCTAGTACGGTAGCAATCGCAGCTACAATGCCGGGACTGTCTTTCACGACGAAGCGGATGTAGTGCGGGACGGTGAAATCGCCGCTGACAGCATCTGGCGCTTCCACCGTTGTCTGAATATGTGCCTGGGGCGCATTAGCGCTGCGCGCAATCGAATATAAGTCGGAGACGACTGCCACTGCCGTGGGATCGCCGCCCGCCCCATATCCCGAAAAAACCATGTGCCCTGCAAACTCGCCCGAAGCCGTTACCATGTTCTTACTTCCTTCGACGTGAGCGGTCAGGGAAGAAAGCGGCACCAGTGCCGGCTGTACGGCCGCGAATAGACGAAGTCCCTTTGATGTATCCTTCTGAGCGCACGAAATCTGCCGGATCGTGCAGTTGAGCTCACGCACATAGGCGAAGTCCACGGCTTCGATTAGCGAAATTGCCCGGCAGGAAATTTGCTCGTTCTTGACCCGCAGATGCAGACCGGCCTGGGTGAGGATCACTAATTTTGCGCGGGCGTCATAGCCCTCTACATCGCTGCTAGGATCGGCTTCGGCATAGCCGAGCTTCTGAGCCTCTTTGAGCGCGGAGTCAAAGCTCGCGCCATGAGCTTCCATCTGCGTGAGGATGTAGTTGCAAGTCCCGTTTAGAATTCCCGCGATCCGATGAAGTCGATCTCCGGCTAGCCCTTCCTGAATTCCAATGATCGCCGGTATTCCACCAGCGACCGACGCACCGTACTCGATTCGCCTTCCCATTTGGCGCGCGAGTTCCGCCAGTTCTGCGCCCCGCTCGGATATCAGCATCTTGTTCGCAGTAACCACGGACTTTCCGGCTTGCAGGGCTTTGCGGATCCACTCGCCTGCTGGCTCCATGCCCCCAATCAGTTCGACGACTACATCCACATCGGAGGCCAGGACTTCGTCGGCGCTCTCGGTCCAGCGAATCCCTGCTGGGAGCCCCTCGATTTTCTTTTTTACAATATTCCGGTTGCAGATATGCGTGAACGCGAGAGGGCCGTTTGTGTCGCCAGCAAGAATCTTCGCCACCGATCGCCCTACCGTTCCAAACCCAATGAGCCCGACCTTCAGGCGCCCGCCTTTCGAATTGCTCTTTGGGGCTGGAAGTACTGAGGTTTCCACTTCCGACGCAAGATTCTTCGCCACCGAGTCCCATCCTATCTGAGTTAGTTCTTCGCGTTGGCAGCCTGCAAACGAACGTAGGATCCCTTCGCTTGAGTGGGGCATTGTACCAAAAAGGAGCCTACATCCGAGTGCAGAACAGCTATATCGCGATGATTAACGAACCGCGGTAGGGCGGCTGATCCTCATTGGGGAGCGGAATCGCTTTCGGCGAGATGGTGCCAGAATATCTACCGGACGATCGCCGCTGCCAGAACGCCGATATCAAATACCAACGAGACAGGCTTGCCTGGGTGCAGCGCAGACTTTGGGGAAGGAGGACTGGGATCAGCACCCCCAAAGAGCGCTGTTGGTCTGCGGACCGAAAACGATTCCGATGGGAGTTTCCACCGGAAACTGCACGCCACCGGCAGAGGAAAATCCAAGCGTTCCCTGGGTGAGTTTGATGCGAAGCGGGTTTGCTTCCTGTCCGTGTCCTTGTCAGAAAACTCGTGATACCTCTGCTTCCTGTTTCTTGGGAGCCAGACGAGATCAACACCATGAACATGATCGCGACGTGACCTATTGAACCTGTGACATGCGCAGTTTCCCCCCAAGGCGAAGTTATATGTATTCGACCGAGTTTCGCAGCCCCATAATATTTTTGTGATACCATGAATCACTTCGAGTATATCGAGAAGGGGACTACTTTTGGCGCATATTTCTCGTAAGGAACTGAAAAAAGACGAAGTGCGCGAAACTTTCGCGCATGGCGCCGAAGCCGTGCTTTCGCATCAGCAGTTGACGATGTACATTATTATTGTGGCGTTGGTGGCTGCTGTGAGTTTTTTCGGCTGGAAGACATACACTGAGCGGCAAATGGTCCGGGCCTCCGCGGCTTTCGACGACGCAATGAAGGATTTTCAAGCCCGCATTATCGCGCCGGGTGAAGCCGGTCAGCCTGGCGAGCTGACTTATGTGGATGAGAAGATGAAGTTTGGGGATTCGGCAAAGAAATTTGGCAACGTTGCGTCGAAGTATCCACGGATGCGGCCTGGGCAGTTGGCCAAATATTACGAAGCAGTAAGTCTCGAAAAACTTGGCAAGAATGATGATGCGAAGAAACTCTTTCAGGAGCTGGCCGACAAAGGCGACGAGGAATTTGCGGCCATGTCGAAACTCGAGCTGGCCGGGCTTGAGGACCGCATGGGCAAGCCGGATGACTCCGTTAAGCTATACGAGCAACTGCTGTCGAAACCGACCGTGCTGGTGCCTAAGCCTGTAATCCTGCTCGCCCTCGCGGAGCATTACAGCCCAAAGAACCCTACCGAGGCCGCGAAATACTATGGGCAGATCAAGTCGGAATTTCCCGGTACGCCGATCGCGCAACAGGCCGACCAGGAACTTTCGCTTCTCCCTGGCAAGTCCTGAGCGGAGGTGGTGGCGATGCCGCTTGCGCCCTATGCCATGGATGTCAGGGCTACGCGCGGGCGTCGCTATCCTGAGCCACCTCACCCCTACCGTGGTGACTACGCCCGTGACCGGGATCGCGTAGTTCATTCGCGGGCTTTCCGCCGTCTTGAATCCAAGACCCAGGTTTTCACCACCCGCTATTCGGACCATTTTCGCAATCGCCTCACCCACACTCTTGAAGTGGCACAGATTGCTCGCACGGTAGCGGGTGCCTTAAGGCTGAACAGCGATCTTGCCGAAGCACTCGCGCTGGTGCACGATATCGGCCACCCGCCGTTCGGGCACGCGGGAGAAAAGCAGCTCAATCTCCGCATGCGTGAGCAGGGCGAAAGCTTCGACCACAATTTGCAGGCGCTTCGAATCATCAAAACGTTCGAGCAGCGCTATCTCGATTTTCCGGGATTGAATTTGACGTTCGAGCTCCGCGAGGGAATCGTCAAACATTCGCGAGACCAGTTTTCAGACGGGAATCCGGAAATTGTTGAGTATCTGCTGAACCAACGCCCACCGCTGGAAGCACAATTGATCGATCTGGTGGACGAGATCGCCTACAACACCGCCGACCTTGACGATGCGTTCGAGGCGCGGCTACTGGATCTCGATCTTCTATCTGCCGAAGTACCCTTGTTCGGTGGGTACTTTCAGGACGTGGATCGGCGCTACCCCAAGGGCCGCAAGAAACTGAAATTCAATGAGACGCTGAAGTGCATTTTCGATCACCTTGTGACTGATTTGATCGAAACGACGCGGAGTCAAGTGCAATCCAGCGGTGCCGAGACGGTCGAAGACGTGCGCCATCACAACAGGCGGCTCGCCGGTTTTTCTCCGGAAGCGGGTCAGGAGAATGCCACGCTGAAGCGCTTTCTAAATGCACGGCTCTATTCCATTCCCGCAATCTCGGAAGATCGCGACCGCTCGGTGGCTGCCCTCGACTCCCTTTTTATTTTTTTCATGGACCATCCTGACAGAATGCCCGGGGATTACGTTCAGAGGACGCAAATGGAGCCCCGGTACCGAGTGGTCTGCGACTACATTGCCGGAATGACGGACCATTTTCTGTTGCGCCAGTGCCGCGACTTGATCGGCCTGTCCGTCGCGCAGGTGGAATACTAACCGTAGTGTGAAATTTGAACGAGCAGTTCCAATCGCGCTTCGCCGTTATCCATTTAGTGTCAGAAGCGGTGGGGGGGTAATGGGCCTTCCTTGACAAAGCAGGCACCCGCCTTATAATGAGGTTTCTTCGGAAAATGCGGGGAAAACGATGTTTTTGGACGTTAATGAACTCGGTATCCGGAAAGTTCGCATCCGGAAAAGCTACTCTCCAGGCACGCTCGATTTCCATTCCGGTGAGTTCCGTCAAGTAGAACCCCTCGAAGTTCGTGCTACTGCTGAACTTATCGACGGGCAGATTCGCATCTTTGGCAACCTGCATACACGAGTAGAGCTTGTTTGCGCCCGTTGTCTCGACACTGTTGTCGAGGAAATCAGCCGCGACTTCGATCTTTACTACCGGCCGATGACCTCCATTGCGGAGAATGACGAGTTTCACCTCAATTTGGATGACACTGAAATTGCGTTTTTCGAAGGCGAGGGACTTTTTCTCGCAGACGTTCTCGCCGAGCAAGTGAACCTCGCGATCCCGATGAAGGTGATCTGCCGCAGTGATTGCCGCGGCTTGTGCCCACACTGCGGGGTCAATCTCAACAACGACGAATGCCGCTGCGAGACGTACGGTTCCGATCCACGCCTCGCCCCGCTCGCCCGGCTGAAGCAGGACTGGTTCAAAAAGCAATAAGACGTTACACTATCCTTTGCATTTTGGAGCCGCTTTGTCTCGCGGCCTGTTCATGAGGAGCAAGGATGCCTAATCCAAAGCGACGTCACTCGAAGCGGCGCACCAGCACTCGGCGCGCCCACGACCATCTTCACAAGCTTTCGCTCACCGATTGCCCGAATTGCAAGGAAAAGAAGCTGCCGCATCAGGCATGCCCGCACTGCGGATTCTATAAGGGCCGCGAAGTGATTGACACCGCGGCCAAGACGGCCTAAGTTTCCCCGCGTTCGCTTCTTGAGCCAGAGTACTGGTGCCCGAATGATTACGATCGCTATGGATGCCATGGGAGGTGACCATGCCCCTCGCGCGGAGGCTGAAGGTGCGGTGCTTGCGGCGCGGGAGCTTGGAGTTCGTGTGCTCCTGGTGGGGATTGAAGCGTCCGTTCGCCAGGAACTGAACCGCCATCGGCACGAAAACCTTCCCATCGAGATCGTCAATGCGGATGAAGTGATCACGATGACGGATTCGCCGTCTCATGCCTTCCGCCGCAAAAAGGGAAGCTCGCTGCATGTCGCCGCTCAACTTGTGCGCGATGGCAAGGCGGAGGCCCTTGTGACCGCCGGCAACACCGGCGCAGCCATGACCGTGGCTCGATTCGTCATCGGCACCCTTCCTTCAGTCGACCGCCCGGCGCTTGCCGCGGCTTTTCCGAACATGAAGGAGAAAGTTTCGATCGTTCTCGATGTGGGCGCCAACGTCGACTCGAAACCCGAGCAACTCGAGCAATTCGCAGTGATGGGTGAAATTTACTACCGGGCAATTTGGGGAACGAAACGGCCCCGCGTCGCGCTGCTTTCGATCGGCGAAGAAGAAACCAAGGGCAACGAGCTCACTCGCGAAGCCGCCAACCGGCTGAAGCAGACGTCACTGAATTTTGTGGGCAACGTCGAGGGCCGCGACGTCTTTCGCGGGAACGTCGATGTGATCGTTTGCGATGGGTTCATTGGCAACGTTGCGCTGAAGCTGAGCGAGGGTGTCGTGGAACAGATCGGCAGCATGTTGAAGAAAGCCATCAAGAGCAGCCTGAGCTCCCAGCTTGGCTACGCTCTTTCCAAGCGCGCCTTCGACAGCCTGCGGAAAAGCACCGATTACTCCGAATATGGCGGCGCGCCGCTGCTCGGCGTCCGCGGCATCACCATCATCGGCCACGGGCGCTCGAATGCGAATGCCATCAAGAACGCCATTCGCGTCGCCGCCGAGCTTTGCCGGGCCGGGGTCAACGAAAAAATCGAACAGGAGCTTTCCGCCATAGCCACGGTCGCCGCGCGCGGCTGATTTGGCTACTCTGGCGGTACACCGCAACAGTCCATGAGCAAACTTGCGTTCTTATTTCCCGGCCAGGCTTCGCAATATCCTGGCATGGGCCGCGACCTCGCCGAAAACTTCCCTGAATCTCGAGCCGTGTTCGAGCACGCGGATACCGCGCTCGGCTTCGCGATTTCGAAGCTGTGCTTCGAAGGCCCCGAAGAGACGCTCAGGCTCACCGAAAACACGCAGCCCGCGATTCTGACCGTGTCAATAGCCGCCTACCGAGCGCTCGATAACCGCGGCATCACGCCGGATTTTGTCGCAGGGCACAGTCTGGGCGAGTATTCGGCGCTGGTGGCGGCGGGCTCGCTCGAATTTTTCACGGCCGTAAAGCTGGTACGCGACCGCGGGCGCTACATGCAGGAAGCAGTGCCTGCCGGAGAAGGTGCAATGGCCGCAATCCTTGGGCTTGCGCCAAGCGAAGTCGTGGACGTGTGCAAGAAGGCGGCGGACCAGGAAGTCGTCACGCCCGCGAATCTGAATTCACCTGAGCAGACTGTAATCTCCGGCCATGCTGGGGCGGTAAAACGCGGAGTTGAAATCGCGTCGCAAAAAGGCGCCAAGCGAGCCGTGATCTTACCGGTTTCCGCGCCATTTCACTCGCCGCTAATGGAGCCCGCGCAAAGGCGCCTCGAACACGATTTGCGTGCGGCCGCTTTTGGACCGTTGCGTTTTCCGCTGATCACCAATGCCGATGCCGAAGGCATCAGCTCAGGCGAAGAAGCCCGTGAGGCTCTCATTCGACAAGTGACGTTGCCGGTGCGCTGGCACGACTCAGTACGCGAAATGATTGAACGCGGCGTCAGCATTTTCGTCGAGGTGGGCCCCGGCAAGCTTCTCTCCGGCATCCTCCGCCAGATCGACCGCTCCGTCCGCTGCTTTAGCGTCGAGGATTCCGCCAGTCTACACTCCAGTATCGACCGTATCGCCCAGGCCCGCACACAATCTGGCGAAAACTGATTCACCATCCCAGGACGTAAGCAAAAATCAGCGGTGCGACGATTGTCGCGTCGGATTCGATGATGAAACGCGGTGTATCCACTCCCAGTTTGCCCCAGGTAATTTTCTCGTTCGGAACCGCGCCTGAATAAGAACCGTAGCTGGTGGTTGAATCGCTGATCTGGCAGAAATATCCCCACAACGGCACATTCTTGCGGTGCAAATCCTGATGTAGCATCGGCACAACGCAAATTGGGAAATCTCCTGCGATTCCGCCGCCGATCTGAAAAAATCCGAGCGGCGTTTTATCGGCAACCTCGGTATACCATTGGGCGAGTTCCATCATGTATTCCACTCCGCCGCGAATGGTCGTCGCGTTCTTCACTTTGCCGCCGATCAGCTGCGCTGCAAACATGTTACCAAGCGTCGAATCTTCCCAGCCCGGCACGAACAGTGGCAGATTCTTCTCCGAGGCTGCTAGCATCCAGCTGTTCGTCGGATTGATCTGGTAATGCTGCTTCAGTTTTCCGCATCGGAGGATCTTGTAGAGAAATTCGTGTGGCAAGAATCGCTGCGCGTTGCGATCAGCGGCATACCATTCCTCCATCACGATTCGCTCGATGCGCCGCATGGCCTCTTCTTCGGGAATGCAGGTATCCGTCACGCGGTTCAGGTGATTGTTGAGCAACTCCACTTCCTGCTTCGGTGTAAGGTGCCGATAATTCGGAACTCGCTTGTAATGATCGTGGGCCACCAGGTTGTAGACGTCTTCCTCAAGGTTCGCGCCGGTGCAGCAGATGGCGTGCACTTTCTGCTGGCGAATCATTTCCGCCAGCGAGATTCCCAGTTCGGCCGTGCTCATCGCTCCGGCCAGCGTGACGAGCATCTTGCCGCCTTGCGATAGATGAGTTGCGTACGCTTCGGCGGCGTCTACCAGCGTCGCCGCATTGAAGTGTCGGAAGTGATGCTTGAGGAATACGGATACGGGACCGCTTGAAACCGTTCCGGACGGGGGCATGAGAATCTCCTTTTCGATTGAATTTGAAACACCCGTAGTGAATGGGAACGTATCGAATGCAGTCCCGTTAGAAATAGCTGGCGGTGTAGCTTAACAAGCGGAAAAATTCATGCGCGGAAACATGGAGTTGAAACGAGCGCGGATTGAATTCGAGTTGCACATTGAATGGATAACACAAAAGTATTCGATTTAGCTAACGAATTCCGCTTCTTGCGCAGGCTGCGTTGATTTCTTATGCCACCTAAAATGGTTGTGTGGACTCGCGCCGTCACCCTCAGTATTTGCTCTGCGAGTGTCGATAAGGTATTTTCTTAAGTCGAAGTTTTTTCATGAATCGAGTGGGTCGTAATGAATCGATTCCGAAAAGAGCCGGCCGGAGCAGTAATCGCCTTCATGGTATTGGTCTTTTTCTTCGCGCCATCGACGCGGGCGCAGCAAAAACGCCAACTCGATCCAACCGGGACGGCGCCGCTGAAGACCGCTCGGATAGCAAGACCGACAGGCGCGATCGCGCGTTCCGACGTGGGCGAAGCCGGCATGCGCGCGCTGGTCGAAAAGCTTGTGGCATGCGGGACGCGCAATACGCTTTCCTCGTGGACGGACCCAAGTCGCGGCGCGGGATGCGGCCGTGATGTAGTAGTAGCGCGCCTGAACGAGATTGCCAGGTCCTCGGACGGCAAACTTCAAGTTGTGATCGATAAATTCGAGGCCACGTCGCCGCGCACAAATGACAAGCCCGCTCATCTCGAAAATGTGTATGGCGTCCTGCCCGGCAGCGATCCTGCACTTTCGAAAACAATTTTCATCGTTTCCGGCCATTTCGATACGCGCGCTTCCGACGTCATGGATCCCTCCGTCGACGCGCCCGGGGCAGATGACGACGCCTCGGGCGTTGCTGTCAGTATGGAATGCGCGCGGATGCTCAGTCGTGCAGCGGCGGGCAGCGGTGGCCCTTATCGCGCGACACTTCTCTTTGCCGCCGTTTCAGGAGAAGAACAAGGACTTCTCGGAGCCGCCCATCTACTCGCGTGGACCAAAGAACAGGGCTACAGTGTCGGTGGCATGCTCGACAACGATATTGTGGGCGGTGATCCCGCGCCGGGTGGCCCGCACCGCGTGCGCCTGTTTTCAGGAAGTGGCTCCGGGGATGACGGCGACTCACCCTCGCGTGAGATGGCCCGCGCCATCGAGGAGATCGACGGTTCGCAAGCTATCCGCCTGATCTTCTTCATCGATCGCCTGGGCCGCGGCGGCGACCACTATCCCTTCTACCAGGCGGATCTGCCGGCCGTACGTTTCACGGAGCCGCTCGAAGACTATCGCCATCAACACCAAACGGTTCGCACCGAAAACAATGTGGAATATGGCGACAAGCTGAAATATTTGAGCTATCGCTTCATGGGCGACGTGGCGCGCGACAACGCGGAAGCGCTCCGCCAGTTCGGGCTGGCGCCCGCTCCTCCGACCGATGTAAATCTATCCGGCGCGGTCACGCCCGATGCAAAAATCAAGTGGTCTGCAAATGACGACTCAAACCGGGCGGGATTCGAAATTCTCTGGCGCGAGACGACGAACCCGCGTTGGCAGGTTTATAGCTTCGTTCAGATGCCGGGAGAGATTGTCCTCTCTGGCATTTCGACTGACAACCATTTCTTCGCGATTCGCTCCGTCGGCAAAAACGGCGCCCGTTCCATTGCTGTTCCAACCCGCTCGGCTCAGCGGCAACCGCCGGTAGCAGTTCCATCTGCACCCAAGCAATAAGCTTGTCGGGAATCCGCTGCGCTTGCCGGTATGAACGCGATACTGTGAGTTGTTATATTTCAACGCTCTGGCCGCACCCCCCCGGTGCCTCATAAAGGCACCGGGGGGAGTTCCCTTCCTGTTGGCTTGATCAGAAGATGAACTTCAGTGCAAATTGCAATTCCCGCGGGTCTAGCGCGCTCGTAATCACGCCAAAAGTCGGCGAGGTTTGCACACCGGCTGCATTGAAGGTTGCGACTCGACCGGGAACATTGAAGTTTGGATGATTGAGTGAGTTGAAGGCATCGAAACGAAATTGCAGCTTCGAGCTTTCAAGGGGCAAAGCGAAATCCTTCTGCAGAGAAAAGTCGAGGTCCACAAGTCCCGGGCTGAAGACATCGTTCCGTCCCGCAGATCCGAAGGTAAACGGCGCGGGCAGCGAGAATGCCGCCGTGTTGAACCATTCCGTAGTCGTGTGAGGACCGTTATTGGGATTGCCCGTTACATTGGGGCGCTCGACGTTTGTTGTTGAGTTGACCAGCCCTATATCGGCCGGCTCGTTTCCGGCTGCGGTCGAAAGGTTAATGGTGAACGGTGCTCCGCTCTGCGCAGTCAGTAGCCCGCTGGCTCGCCAACCGGCCAAAGCGGTCCGCAGCAGGCCGTTGGAACCTCTCGCGATCGGAAGATCGTACACGGCGTTCGCCGTGAATCGGTTGCGGTGGTCGAACGACGATGGCGCGGCCTCTAGCTGCGGCGCATAAGAGTTCTGCGGGAGGTTGTATTCGTTGTTGGTCGTGCCAGTGTCCGAAGCATCGTCCATCGATTTGGACCATGTGTACGTGGTTTCGAATGACAAATCGTGGCTGAAGCGGCGGTTCGCTTTCAGGGCCAGGCCGTTGAAAGTTGCCCAGCCGTTCCAGCGAACCGTCGTGAAGGCGGCGAGCTGAGGATTGGGCCGGCGCGCGTTCGCGGAGCTTGTCGTGCCGGCGGGAGGCAATACGGGCATGTTATCGACCGTCGCGCTGTCGGCATGGATGGTGCGCGAACCAATATATTCACCCTCAATCGTCGTATTGCTCGAGACAGCCTTCTGAATACTCAGGTTGTAGACCTCGTTGTACTCCACGCGGAAGGAATGATTCACACCGCTCGCGCCAATCGTGCCGGGGATTTTGTAGTTCGCCGGGGAGAGAATGTTTTCCGTCGAAAAGTTCGGATTGAACGCCGCCGGAGCGGTGACGGTCTCGGTAAAAAAGAACGGCATGTTTTCCGCGAGATTCTGGAGAATGCTGTACGACGCTTGGTTCGTATAGACTCCAAAACCCGCCCTCACAACCATCCCCTGAGCGCCGGGAACCTGCCAAGCCAAGCCGAGCCTGGGCGAAAAGCGCACGTTACGTGGCGTGAGCAAGCTGTTATTCCAGCCAACGCTCTGTGCGGAAACGATCGGAATTGGGCTCAATGATGCGTTCAAGGCCACAGTAGCAGGCCAAGCTGCTGAATTTCCCGCGATTACGAATGCAGGGCCTCCCGGCGCAGTAAGATCAATGTTCGAAGTCTGATTGGGCTTAGCAACAAGATTGGCATTGTATTCATAGCGGAGGCCCAGATTCAACACCAAGCTCGGCTTCACCTGCCAATCGTCCTGTACATACAAGTGAGCCCAATTCGTCGTGGCGTTTTCCGCGCCTTCTCCCAAACCAACCTGCGCGGACGCGGGATCGCCCTTCAGGAAATCACCCAATGGCGTGCCGGTATACGCGCCGCTGTAGGTGGAGACACCGCGCGCGTTATTCGGAAAGCGCGGGTTGAAGCTTAGATGAAAAAAGTAGCCGCCGAACTGAATGGTGTGGGCATTCTTATGCGTCATGACATTGTCGAAAAACTCAAAATCGCTATCGACTCGGTAAGTGAATCCCGCCGGCGAACCAATCGTAGTGAATTGGTTGCTCAGGTTGATCTGCGGATAGCCTTGATCGGCTGGATTCGCCGTAGTCCCTTTCAGTCCGTAGGTGGCTGCAAAAGGAGTGCCCACATTGGGATCGCCCTGTCCGCCTGAGACCTTCATCCAGCCAAACCGGAACTCGTTCAGGGTGTTTGTCGAGAAAGTGTGCGTTTCACCGATCGTAAGGTTAACCGTATGGGTATTTAGAGTGCGCCCGAAGGCTGGGAGCTGCGCCTCGTTCAGAATTGTGGATCCGTACGGATCAAGCTCGTGCGCATCAAAAATGGCTGCGCGCGCAAAAACGTAGTCGGCGGACGAAATGCGCTGATCGAGTCTGGCGTTGTACTGATTCGAATCAAAACTCTGTTCGCTCTCTTCCAACAGATTATTACTGGTGCCGGGCAAGTTGGGCAGCGGCGTCAGAGCGGGACTTAGAAGCGCGACAGCAGCCGGATCAAAGGGGCCGGTCACCGTCGTTGCGCCAACGATTCCCGCCCGTTGTGCAGCGGTTGGGACCGTAAAGAGATGGGCGAGATCTTGCCGTAATCTCTGTCCATCGTAATTGACGAAGAAAAATGTGCTGTTCTTGGCGATCGGGCCCCCCAGCGCCGCGCCGAACTGATTTTCTTTATAGGCGGGTATGGGCTCATTCTTGAGAGCGAAATAGTTTTCAGCGTCCACAGCGTCGTTTCTCAGGAATTCATAGGCGGTTCCGTGAAAATCGTTCGTCCCTGATTTCGTGACCACATTGATCACGGCGCCCGATTTCCCGCCGAACTCGGCTTCGTAGTTTGTTTTGTTGATGATGAATTCCTGGGTGGCGTCGGGCGAAGGATTGAGCACGACGTTGTTGTAATACTCATCGGTGATGCTGGTTCCATCCACGAGGAAAAGATTGTGGCCGGTGCGCTGGCCCAGGACGTTGATCAGCGACCCGGTCTGCTGCAGAGAATCTCCGCGTGTGCCGCCGGGCGGATTCACGACTCCTTCGCTCAGGAGCGTCAGTTGCAGAAACTGACGATTCTTCAGAGGTAAATCTACAACTTCAGCGTTCTCGACAACGTCCTTGATGGAGACCGATTGCGTCTCAAGCTGCTCCGGACCTGCCTCGACGTTCACTGTTTCGGTCGCATTGCCCACCTGAAGTGAAAAATCCTCGCGGACGTGGTCGTTCACATGGAGCACGACGTGTTGCTGCGCAGCCTGCTTGAAACCCTGAGCTTCAGCAGTTATCGTGTACTCGCCGAGCGGGAGTTGCGGGAGCGAGTACTGCCCCTCATCGCTCGTCACCGCGGTATGTTTTTCTTGCGTCGCCACCTGCAAAGCAGTAACGGTGGCCCCTCGAATGATCGCGCCGCTCTGATCGGTTACGTTACCCGTGATGCCGGCGGCATTCATCTGCCCGTATGTGTGCAGGGTCAGAAACAAAAGGCAGGGCAGAAGTAGGATGGCCGGTTTCCAGTTTCCCGCGCAGGGGCGTCCCTTCCATGCTGCGAATCTCATCTTATTTCCCTCGCGAAGAAATCTGGCCCGTCTCTGCATCGGCGCAATGAAAGCAAAACTACACGGGTTCTCGAGTGTAGGAATGGACCTTGGCCCGCATTTCCCGGTCAACGCGACACCGGAATCAAATCCGTTACACCACAATCTGCGGGAAGGCTACATCAAGCGCAAGAAGGGCGGCTGTAAGGAGGTTGTAAATCCTTAGAGGTAGGGAGCCTATTGATGTGGTTTTTCCGGGGTCCCGGAGGCGGGGCGGCCAACGCTCAGTGTGGCGCAACTGCAGGAATCGCCTGGATTTCGCTCCGTTTTACGGATGCTTCCGCACACGGCAGATGTAGCGTAAATGTGCTGCCCTTGCCCAGCACGCTTGTAACGGTTAGCTCACCCTTCATGGCTTCCGCTATGCTTTTGGCTAAGGGCAAGCCCAATCCGGTTCCATGGATTTGCGCCGCTGCGACGGAGGAACTCCTGTAAAAGGGTTCGAAAATATGGGGTAGATCTGCCGAGGCGATACCCATACCGCGGTCGGAAACGCTGATTTGAACTTCCTTTCCAACCAGTCCATGTTCTTCGAGGGAAGCCCGGATGCCAATCCATCTCTGGTCTGCGCCATACTTCAAAGCGTTTGTTATCAGATTTTGCAAACACTGAGAAAGAGCCGCGAGATCGCCCATTACCGGAGGGAGACCGTTCTCAATCTCCTGCTCGACGGTAAACTGTGCCGTCCGGATCAGCCCTGCCGCGTTGGCTAGCGCCGCTGCGACGATGTCGGAGATATGCAGCAGTTGGGAGTTATATCGCTGTTGTCCCTCGCGGGCCGCGGCAAAGAGCAGAATTTGCTCGACGAGTCTTGAAAGCTGCCTTGCCTGGCTTCCAATTACCGACCCGTACTGCGCCAGCTGTTGTTTTCCTTCGACCACACCGTGAGCAATGTTATCCGCAGCCGAACTGATCACCGTGAGCGGCGTGCGCAATTCGTGGGAAATCGTGGTGACGAAATTCATCTGCAATTTGGCGAGGCGTTGCGCACGGTAGCTTGTAATGATCAGCATCGCCATGCTTACCACCAGTAAGAAGAGCACTCCGAAGCTGATCATCAGGTCGCGGCGCCGCAATTCGGTGGCGAAGGCACCCATCGGTCCTCCCCGGCGATGCCTCACGATCAACTGCCAGTCGCGATCAGCAGGAGAGTCTACAAGAAGCGGGAACCACGACACACCGACTGCTGCCGCAGGGCCCTTATTCACGGAGGGCTTGTGAAAGACGTGCACGGGCGATCCCAGAGCCTTGTCCTGCACGCGCCCGAATAAGTCCATGCTGCCATCCGCATCTCGAACTTCTTCTCGGCCGAACCCGGAATCCGAGGAATAAATCACGTCTCCGGTCTTGCTTCCAGCCACAACGGCGACTTGGAAATCCAGTCCGTCGGTGCCTTGGAAGTAGCGCTGTGCCAGGTCCGGCAAAATTCGCGTCCGGATGATTTCGTTATTGAGTTGAAGCACGACCCACTGAACGGAATGGGGATCGCTCCCCGGTTGTGCTGTCGAGTCATTGCGGAAGATGGGATGGACAAGGGCCGGAACGGCCGGGTCGAAGCGCCAACCAGCCAATACTCCGCCCGGATAGAAACCTTCCACGAACTGTTGACCCGGCAGTTGCGAACGCGTTCGATTCAATGGATTGGCAGCTTGGGAACCGCCGATTCCATTGTCCAACGGAGCTTTTAGCAGCTTTTCGCGTAACGTCTCCAGGTTTGCGGACAACGCGTCCGGGCCGAACCGGCGGGTGGATGGATCAAAGCGAAGCGTCGGAGAATGCGGAGTCTCGTCTGATTGCAATATGTACAACCCGGAAACCAGTTCGGGGTAGGCCGCTCCCGTTTTCCAGTCCGCGAAAGACCGCGCAAATTGTTGTAGGTCGGGGGGCGCGTCTCCTTCCGGATCTACACCGAGCGCGACGCAAATCTGTGAGAAATCGCGGAAGAGATCCAAATGCCAATTGATCATCGACATTTGTAGACTGTCGGCAAGCCGGAGGCTTGTGGCCTCGCTTACTTGGTTGCTCCAGTTGTACTGGAGAAACGCGAGTGCCACCACGATGATTGCGGCCGGGACCACCACGACCGCTGAAATCGCGCGTTCTTTGAGGGGTAATCTCGCCATATCCCTGGTTCCACCAAATCTGCCAGCGACGATCTTTTATACGCCTAAACGTGGAAGGCACGCAAAAGACACCATTCGGGAATCTCCCAACACGTACACAGACGCTCGACTCACGTGGAAGGTTGCGAAGGCTTGAATTTATAACCGAGACCTTGCACGGTCAGGATGAATTTCGGCTGTTTGGGGTCGTTCTCGAGTTTCTGCCGCAGACTGGCGACATGCACGTCTACCGTTCGTGTGAATGTGTCCGCGTTGTAGCCCCAGACCTCCTTCAACAATTCGTCGCGTGACAGCGTCATTCCGGCGTGTTCGATGAAGTAGCGGAGGAGCTGAAATTCGCGTGCCGATAAATTTACCGACTTTCCATCGCGTATCACTTCTGTCCCCCGTAGGTCGATGCGCACGGATCCGAACTGGTAAGTACCGCTTTGAGTCGAGGGCCTGCTCGGCGCTCTCCTCAGAAGCGCCTCCACGCGAGCCATCAGTTCCTGCATGTCGAAAGGTTTAGTGACGTAGTCGTCGGCGCCGATTTTTAGACCATTAACTTTGTCTGCGGTTTGGCCGCGCGCGGTGAGCATCAGAATCGGCGTGATGAGCCCGGCTTGGCGGATGTCGCGGCAGACCGTGAATCCATCGCGGCGCGGGAGCATGATATCGAGAATAATCAGGTCGAATGGAAGGCGGGTCGCTTTTTCAAAGGCCTCGTCGCCGTTGCCGGCGTAATCCACCAGATAGCCATCGTTGCGCAGGCGGTCGCCGACCGTCATTCGCAGAGCTTCTTCGTCTTCTACCAGCAGAACGCTGTCGCGCATGGTAGCCACCAGACTGACGCGAAACTATCTTGTACAGACTGGCGTCAGCGCTTCAAGGGGAAAGATTCAGGAGGTCGATGCAAGGAGATTCGGAACGACACTCAAATCAGGGGCGGGATGCAGAGAAGAAATCAATGCGGGGGAAGGTAAGGAGCGTCCTTCCCCGCGCTGATGCCAGTTCTAGGGTAGGACGTAGCGGAACGACGTGAACACCATGTTGTCGGTCCCGTGCGGCGCGCCGCTGGTGCCGACTCCGGTCGTGTTACCCAATCCGTTCCAGTCGTAGCGTAAGAAGTAGGATTCCTCCATTCCAAACTGGACCGTGCCCTTCGAACCCTTGTAGAAGCGGTACCAGAATCCGAGGGTGCCTTCCATCTCATGCTTGGTATCGTTCGTGCAATTGGCGAGAGATCCTGGAACGAATCCAGCTGCTCCACCAACGCCCGTTGCTGTGGAAGTTGCAGCTCCCGGCAGCGGCTCAGTCCAGCAGCCCTTGTTCGTGAAAAGAGGTGAGCCGTAGCCGATCGCAGTCGTGGGGCTCGTTTGGTAGGCCGCCCGAGCTTCGTACTCGTCGCCCATGTACGCGTAGACATCGAGCTTGTTGGTGAACAACTCGATTGTGCCGAGCGATTGGTAGTTGCGGATGGGATCGAGCGTGCCGTTTGGCCGGACGGTTACCTGCGCCAGACCGACCGACCCGTACCGTCCGATGCCATCACCACCAAAGAAGTGAACGCCTAGGTCGAGGTGCTTGAAGAATCGCGCCCGTGCATTGGCACCGATGCCTCCGCCATTGCGTGTATCGTTATATGCTCCGGCTGCCGGATTCGTCGTAGATGCAAAGTTGGGGAAGACTCGGTCCCGAACCGTCGTGAGGACACCGAAGATTTCATAGTGGCCCCAGCCCGGCTCAATCGCAGCCTTCACAACGAAGTCGGGAGCCGTATTGAAGGCGTAGTTAGCTAGGGGGTTATAAAGGCCGCCCGTTACACCGAACGAACCCACCAGAAAGTTGTTGTTCTGATTGTGCACTGTGACTGTGGTTTGTGCTTCTTCCACTGCCGCAGCGAGCCACAACTTGTTGCCAAAATCTTTGGCAACGCGAAAGCCGTACTGCCGTGTCCAGCTGAAGCCAACGTTATACTGCGCGTCGATGTTCTGCGTGGTTGCCTCGGTGCGATTATCGACTCCCTTTTTTGTTTCTGTCACGAGGCTCCACATCTGTCCGCCTGTGATGGTCCAGCCGCTATCAAATCTCGCCTGGCCCCAGAACTGGCGCTGGCGGAAGGTGTAGCTGTTGCTTTGGTTGTCATTGGAAGTCACGCCAGCCGAGAGAAAGTCACCTTCGTAGTATCCGCCGATTGTCACATCCTTGATCTTGGCCTGCACCAGCATCGCAATGCGCGACTGCCGTCCAGAAGCGTTGAATTCAGTGATATGGCTTTGATTTTGGCCGGGCAGTGGAACGTTGTTGAATGCCGAGTTAATATCGGAACCGATTGCGCGGTTCCTCCACACGGTTTCAGCAGCCATGTAACCGCCTGGCGTGAGCGTGATACCCTTAAAACGCAAAGAGGGAGGCTCATCGCTTGGTGCTCCCTCGCCTGCCTGCGCCGCCGCTGGAGTCGCCGAAACACTGGAAGCCATCACGCCGGTCGGGACTGCGGCGGCAGCAGGGGAAGCGATCGGAGAGCTAGTGGGTGAAGCAGCTGTGAGGCTGGCATTCGAAAGGCTCTGTCCGTCTGAGACCTTCAGCTGATTTTCGAGCGTTTGCATCTTCTGCTGTTGTTCCTTCAACTCTTCGCTTTGCACTTGAATCTGCTTCGATTGCGCTTCGATCAGGTCTCGCAGTTCCTGAAGTTCACTCTCTAGATTCGACTCTTTCGGCTTTGCGGACGAGTCCCCTTTTGAAACAGCCGGCGGTTCGCTGCTCGATTTTGAATTGACCGCCGAAGTATTACTTTCCGAGCTCGACGCAGTTGTTTCGTCCCCTGCGCCGCTGGCCCCAGCTATCGCTGGAGATAAGGCGATGCCCATGACCACCAAACACCTTACAAGTGCTCGCATTCATTCCTCCCTGAGATTTACTGCCGCATCGCTCGATTGCTCGAAATGTCTATCGGCCAAAGTCATGCCTGTTTACAAAGGCGGACCTATAGACATGGGATTTGCTACCGGCCAAGTACCTGCTATCTTCCCCACCAGTGGGCTGCAAACCATTCGAACGATTGCCTTTGGTCGTTCGAAGAGCCTCATCAGCTGGTTCGTGATTCAAAGCAAATTGGAATGCGGTGCCACCCAGTTATCAATCACCGTAACGCTGCGGACGTTTCTGCAGCGGCCGTACCTTAGTTCAGCCGCCGTCAACCCTTTGTGACGGGAATGTTAATTGTGCGTTACTGAGGGAGGGGAGTGGAGACGCTCGTATTACGATGCCAACGTGCAGAGTTCAGCAAAGAAATCAGCTCTCCATCTGCATTGGGACAGAGATCTTAGGCTCGGCAGCAGCAACCGTTGATGGGAGGATTCGGCGGAATGGCCGAATGCTGAAGAAGCGCTCGCGGCAGGGATCGCACCGATAAGCGCGGAAGCGTAGGAGGCGTTTTGCGAACAGAAGGGTCCCCCTTTCGACTCGTTCGCGCGAGATGTGTTCGAGATCGAAATTTCCACACTTGGGACAATGCGCAAAACGAGAGTGAAAGACCGCCACGCGGGACGCGTAGAACCGAAGTTCGCAGGTCTTACACCTCCAGGGACGGCACCCACCCAGGGTAAACAGGAAATCCGCCATGCCAGCTCGGTGCGAACGGAAGCACTCGGCGCTGCGGCACTGTGGACAAATCATAGCCATTCCCCTTAGAACTTTGCGCCAGCATAACCAAATCTCTTGCCATGGGCAAGCGTGCAACGTAGGCCGTGTTTCCATTCGTTCAGTGTAGAATAATCCGCGAGGTCCCTCGATGCCGGATTACACTACCGCCCACGCACGGGCTGGAATCGACGCCAAGTTACCTGCCCTTGAAACCTGGCCAAACCACTTCCCAGGTTATGACATCACAATTAAGTTCCCGGAGTACCCATCGGTATGCCCCAAGACAGGGTCCGGACTACGGCACTACCACGATTCGTGCGGCTAAACCTAGACTTCTCGCTTCGGCTCGGCCATAATTTATCGAACGCGGCGCTCGCCGCACTGAGGGAGGTCCGATGAGCTTGACTCCGAATCCAAATCCGCCAGGTGATCCACAAATCGTAGAAACGCCCGCGCTACCGCGCTGGGTTTTGTTGCTTTTCGTGGTAGCCTTCGCGTTAGTCGGCTATCTCTTTTACCAGAATTACAACGATCGCCAGGCCGCGCGCGCCGCTCAAAGCGCTGCTGATCAGAAGGCACAGGCCGTTGAACAGGAATTTGGCAAGACGAACTCCCGCCTCGCGGAACTCCAGGCGAAATTGGAAGTGACCACTCAGAAGCTCGGGCTCACTCAGGACGAGCTCGCCCGCGCTCGCGGTCTTGCTCAATCCATAAAGAAAGATCAGCAGCAGTCCGACGAGCAGCTTCGCCAGCAGATCGGCGCGGTTCAGGCCGATACCACGACGAAGTTTGGCCAGGTAACCACAGAGATTAGCGGTACCAAAAGCGATGTTGCGGCTACGAAGGCGGATCTTGAAGCCACCAAGGGCAAACTTCAAAGCACCGTCGGCGATTTAGGAGTGCAGAGCGGTCTGATCGCTCGCAACCACGATGAAGTCGAAGAACTCAAACGCCTCGGCGAACGGGACATCTTCGAATTTTCGCTCAAGAAGGAAAAGGCTCCCCAGCACGTCGGCCCGATCCAGGTAGTACTCCGAAAGACCGACACCAAGCATTACAAGTACACGGTCGATGTTGTCGCCGACGACAAGAATATCGAGAAGAAAGACAAAACCGTCGGCGAGCCGATCCAGTTTTACGTGCGTGGTGCTCGCGCCCCCTATGAGATCGTGGTGTTTGATCTCGGCAAGGACGAAGCCAAGGGGTATTTGAGCACGCCGAAATCCGCAAGCGCCGCTCCGCCGGCCAATAAACCCAGCGGTAATTAGGTTTTTGGTTTTCTTTTTGCAAGGGCTGCGCGGGTTCGTTCTGTTGTGCAACTTGATCCATCATCGCCGCATCCTTATTCAGGCGCTCTGCGCGTTTTTGTTTGCCACGATGGGCATGTTCGCCAGCGCGATTTGCACGCCAGCTTCCCCTCTGCCAACTCCTCAAGAGACGCTACAAACCACTGCCGACTTGGTGAAAGTAGATGTCAGCGTGGCAGACAGGCGCGGGAATTTCTTGGCAGGCCTCACACAAAAGGATTTTCGCATCCTCGATAATGGGATGGAGCAGGCCACGGCGTTTTTTCTGCCAGTAGAAACACCGGCACAGATTCTGGTGATGGTTGAAACCGGCCCGGCGGTCTATCTGATTCGCAGTGAACACCTCACCGCCGCCTATGCCTTGCTGAACGGCCTCGATCCGAGTGACCGGGTCGCCCTCGTCGCCTACGATCAGGCGCCACGTCAGATCCTGGCATTCACCTCGGATAAGCCCGCATTGCTGTCGGCGCTTGGCGAAATCCAATACAACATCGGCATGGGAGACCTCAATCTCTACGGGTCTCTTTCACAGGTTCTCGATTGGCTGAATCCGATTACGGGAAAAAGAGCCGTCGTCCTTCTTACGACTGGCCTCGATTCTTCGCAGCCATCGCGCCGGAACGCCCTCGTGCAAAAACTCCTCCGCGACGACATCGTTATATTTGCGGTGGCGTTGGGTGGTGAATTACGAAGTTCAGCAAAAGCGAAATTGCCGCACAAGAGAAACACTTTTGCGAATAGTCCCAACACGAATGTTGTTTCCCCCGTTCCGGAAAACACGGTCAGTTTCGCCCAAGCCGACCAAGACCTTCGCTCGCTTACGGCGACTACGGGCGGGAACGCCTATTTCCCGGCTTCGAGAGAGGATTTTCTGTCAATCTACCGGGAAATTGCCGCTGCGGTGCGCCATCAATACGTGCTCGGTTTTATCCCCTCGCATGATGGCCAGTACCATTCGCTCGCTGTTGAACTCTTAGCAAAGAGTGGCCAATCTAGGAAGCCAGGAAGCAGGAAACCGGAATACAAGGTGTTTGCTCGCGCGGGATATCTCGCCCCGGGCCCATGACGCAGTACAATCTCAATCCCCGAGAAAAAGCTCAGGAGGCTGAATGAACCGCTGTGTTGCGATCTTTCTCAGTTGTTTCGCGTTGCTGTGTCTAGGCTTTTCCGCCAATGCTCTTTCGCGAGCGCAGGCAAAAGGTACCGGTCCGGCCCAAGGCCCCGCAGAGGCGCCGGCGCAGTTCGCCTACCGAGGAGACGCGGCGCAGATTCCCGCCGAATTCATCGGTAACATCGCCCTCCTGCCGGTTCGATTAAACCAAAGCCGGTCCTCCTTGTTCGTCCTCGATTCCACAGCTTCCACATCTTCAATCGATCCCAGCCGTCTCTCCGCATTGGGAGTTGCAGCCACACAAGCCCCGGTGCTCAACTTAAATGGGGTTGACCTCGCCTTTGCCGCCCTTCCCGCAATTGCGAGAGAAGACTTCGGGCCACGAATTGGACGCGTTTACGAAGGCACTCTCGGCAACGACTTCTTCCAGCGCGTCGTTGTTGAAATCGATTACGCCCGCCAAACTGTCCGCCTATACGATCCGGCTACCTACACCTATTCCGGGAACGGCACGGCTCTTCACCTCACTTTTGCTGCGGGGCTCCCGCTCATCTCGGCAAAATTCACAAATTCAAAAGGCAAGGTGCTCGAAGGGGATTTCGTCGTCAGTACGGCGCTTGACGCCTCAACTGTCGTATTTGATCGCTATGCCGAGTCGCACCGCATCTTTTCTTCACATTGGAAGACCATCCCCAGCGTCGATCCGGCATTGAATGGCTCTGGCGGAGCTGTCGTCGGCCGGCTGGAGGGACTGCAACTCGGCCGCTACACGGCGCAAGGAACACTCGTCACATTTTCGCGAAGCGACTTGCCGGGAACGAGCGATCCGCACATCGCGGGTCTGATCGGCGCCGGAATGCTGGCTCGCTTCACTGTCGTCTTTGATTATCCGCACCAGCAGCTGATTGTTGCGCCCAATTCCCATTTCCCGAGCGATGACCAGGAAGACAAGAGCGGAATCTCCGTCGTGGCGAACGGCAACATGCTGAGGACATTCGAAGTCGTGGAGGTGACGCCAGGTACACCGGCAGCAAAGGCGGGCATTCAAAAGGGAGATATTATCGCGGGGATTGATGAAGATCCCGCCGCCGATCTTACCCTCGCCGAAATTCGCGAGCTATTCCGTCAGATTGGCCACAAATACACACTTGTGATCGAGCGCAACGGCCAGTCCAAACGAATAACCGTCGAAATGCGCCGCCAAATCTAATTGATGCTGCGAGTGCAGTTACTGCATAGATTGACCCTTCGTGATTTCAGTTTGGGAAAAGGGAAGTCGCCACGCGCACGCTCGAACTGGCAGGCTAATCGAAGTCGCGCATTGTCTGGGCCATCTGACTGAGTCGCGCGTTGGCTCTCGCGAAAACACCGTCGGGTTCAAGTTTCGCCGAGATGCTGTTTTTGCCCGCGTGGACGCCTGTGAGAATTTCGATCCCTTGCTGGATAGTCGCGACGGGATAAATGTGAAAGTTGCCTTTCGCAACAGCTTCGATCACTTCGTCCCGCAGCATCAAATCGTCCACGTTTTCCGCTGGAATGAGCACACCCTGCGCTCCCGTCAGCCCTTTCAGCCGGCAGACGTCGTAAAAGCCTTCAATTTTTTGGTTGACGCCGCCAATCGGCTGTACGTCCCCTTGCTGGTTCACAGAACCCGTGACGGCGAATTCCTGCCGGATCGGAATGTCCGATAACGCCGAAAGCAGCGCATATACTTCCGTCGAACTTGCGCTATCGCCGTCGACGCCGGAATAGGACTGCTCGAAGCAAAGGCTCGCTGAAAGGGAAAGCGGTTTATCCTGCGCGAAGGTACGCCTCATATAACCGGCAATGATCTGCACGCCTTTGTCGTGGAACCGCCCGCTCAGGTTTGATTCGCGTTCGATATTGATGATGCCAATTTTGCCAGGCGACACCGATGCTGTGATCCGTACCGGTTTTCCGAAAGCATACCCTCCGATTTCCATGACGCTAAGCCCGTTAACCTGCCCGACGCGCTCGCCGGTCGTGTCGATGAATAGCAGGTTTTGCTCAATCATTTCCCGAATTTTTGTTTCAAGCAGGTTGTGGCGTTCAATCTTCGCGTCCAGAGCCTCTCGCACATGTGCGGCGATTACTACTTGGGCTCCACCTTGGCGCGCTGCGTATGAAGATTCCCGCGCCAAATCAGCCAGATCAAAAAATCGGGTCGTAATCTTGCCGCGCCTTCCTGCAATACGCACTCCGTGTTCCAGGATGGCAGCCACAGCCGTGCGGTCGAAGGGCAGAAGCTTCTCGTCGTCGCAGAGCTTGCGCAGGCGCCCACCGTATTGCCGCAATACCTCTTCGCTCCACTTCATTTCCTCGTCGAACTCAACGCGCACCTTGAAGATTTTCTTGAAATCGTCCTCGAAATCGTAAAGAAGCTCATACATGTCGCGATCGCCGATCAAAATGACTTTCACGTGTACGTCGATTGGCTCTGGCTTGAGTGCTGCCGTGCTGAACGGAAAAAACATGTCGACTGGCTGAATCTCTAGTTTCCCATGATTCAGCGTGCGCTTTAGCGTGCGCCAGACGCCTGTCTCGGTCAGCGTATCGAGCGCGTACATCACGAGGAATCCGCCATCCGCACGCAACAGGGACCCGCCTCGCAAGTCCATGAAATCCGAGTTCCACCCTCCGCGCGTGTCATAGCTCCGATGGACTGTCCCGAAAAGATTCGCGTAGGTGGGGATCGTCTCGAAAATGACCGGACATTTTTCCTGCTCTCCGTGCGCCAGAATCACGTTGACGCCGTATACGCGAAACGGATCCCGGTCGGCACGCTCGGCGCGCGGGCCGCCACCCCCTTCCGAAGGCGGCTGGTCGTCCTCTCCTTCTCGTTCCTTGAATGGCTCGAGATTATCCAGTACGTGGTGGCGCACTTCCTCGAGGTATTCCGCAATCTGCGCGCTCGGATATTTTTCTTTGAGTTCCTCGATCACGCCATCCACAAGCACCGACGCCGCTTCTTGCTCGAGATAACTCATTTCGCTCGAAAGTTCCCGCGAAAGCGAAAGCGTCTTCCGGTAAACGACCGTAAACTCCTGTCGAAACTGGTCATACTTCCTCTCGAGCTCTTCCGCCGCCGCGTGTTCGAGTTTCCCGTCCTGAACCATTTTGGGGATTTCCTCGATCGGTACCATTTGCCCGTCGAGCACCGGAAAAATTTCCGGCAGCGCTACCGCGCCCACCTGCATCCGTCCTAGCGCAAACTGCTCACGCGCGATCCGCCGCGTGAAATCGTCCATCAGCTCTTTTTCCCGCACCGTGAAACGTTCCACGATCCTCGTCTTCTGCCGTTGAAACGGTTCGCCTTCGAACACCTGGGGAATGCGCCGACGCAGAAAATCGATACCCGATTCGACTTCCTTCTTAAAGGCATTTGCCTGTCCCCGAGGCAGGGTAAGCAGCCTCGGCCGGTCGGAGTTCTTGAAATTGTTCACGTAGCAGCGGTCCGGCGCAGGCTCGGACTGCGGATGCATCTCTTCGATCATCCGCACGATCATTCCGCCGCGGCTCGTGCCCGAAAGCCCACAGACGAACAGGTTGTATCCGGAGGCAGTTAGCTCGACACCCATCCGCAACGCGCGCAGAGCGCGCTCCTGCCCCATGTCACCGGTAACTGGTTCGGTCTCCGCGGTCGTTTCATAGGGAATGCTCGCGGGGTCGCACCGCCACCTCAGCTTTTCAGGCGGCAGGTGAGCGTGTTTCGGAATTGTGTTCTTGGTAGCCATCGGAACTTAATCGGATCCCTGAAGGGCGTTACTCTAGCACGGCTGCGTTTTTCTTCCCACTTGCTTCGGATCGGTTGCTTTCAGTCCCTGAGCGAGGAACATATACGCCGAGAAGGGTCGCCGTAATCGCAACAATAATGGGCCCGAACACGACACCCAATAGCCCGAATACCTCGATGCCGCCCAGCACGCCGATGAATATCAACAGGGTATTCATCTCGGCGCGTCCACTGATGATCAGCGGACGCACAAAATTGTCCATCAAGCCGATCACACCGCCACACACGGCCCCGAGGACGATGCCGGCCACTACATGTCCCCCTAAGATCAGACTCAGCGCAAGCGGAACCCAGACCAGCGCTGTTCCGATCAGTGGGATAAATGAAAAGAACCCCATGAGCACGCCCCAGAAAATCGGCGACCGGATTCCCGTTAGCGCAAACGTCAGCGCCCCAGCCACGCCGTGCAGGCCCGCTGCCGCCAGCGTCGAAAGCACGGTTGCGAAAATTAAGCTGTGCGTGTTAGTCACTAGTAGGTTTTGCTGCGTCTCTTCGAAAGGCAATCCGTTTCGGATCCGGCTCACAATGGCGTGGCCATCCCGATAAAAATAGAACATCGCAAGAATCGTGAACGTCACATTGACCAAAAATGTGGCTGTGTTTCTAAGAATGGCACCCACCCGCCCGGCGGCGTAGGTCGCCGCCTGTTCCGCATAATTGTGAACGGCCGAGCCCAAGTCAGACGGAATCAGGCTGGGAAATCGACTCTGCACGCGTTCCCAAAGATGATTCACCCAGGCATATCGGCCCAACTCGACTCCCAGTTGCACCGAGCGGACCGCGTCGACAGCCTGTTTCACGAAGGCGCTCAGCACAAACATCATGGGGACAATCAGGAGCAGCGTAACGCCAAGAGTAGTCGCCAGCGCCGCACGCCCGTGCGTCCATCGGTGAGTCAGCCGCTCGTAGACCGGGTAGGTCAGAACAACTAGGATCGCCGCCCACGCAAGCGGCGAAAGGAACGGCTCGAATATCCGATAGGTCAGATATCCCAGCAGAATTATGATGCCGTAGAACAGCACCGTGCCTAGCCGTTCTTGCCTGCGCGGATCGACCATCAGACCGATTCTCTTCTGTTCGTTAGGAATTAGATCGCGACGAGCCCTCAAACCACCTGCCCGCGCATACGAAATCCGATCCAGAGAAGCGAATGCTATAATCCGGACGGTGCTTGTTTGAGCTTACTTCATGCCCGATCCGGTCTGCAAACACGAACGTACGCAGCTCATTGCGAAAGATGATAATTCCCAATTCATCGAATGCCTCGATTGCGGTGAAATTCTCGAAGCAGGCGAATTAAGACACCTCCCCGGTTTTGACGAATCTCTCTCCGACGCCTGAGAGCCTGGGAAACGGTCTCGGCCCCTTCGCGAATGTGGGTCGATCGCTAGTCCGATTTTTGATTCCTGCCGATCGGTGACACAGCCTCCTTAGGGTCCCTGTCAAGTCAGGGTCGAAAACCGCTGCTCTCAAGCGGCATGTGCCGGTTTAGAACTCGCGGGTTCGACCCGATAGCCGAGGCTTCGGAGCTCGCGGATCATTGTGGCAGTGCGCCTTTGTCTCGACTTTGTGTGCACAGCCGGGTCCCCGTTCCTCGTAACAAACTGCTTGGCGCAGAATCTTTCCGATCAAACAACACTGCCAATGGACAACCGCCTCGGTTTGCGGGTGCCCGAAACGCGGCACCGGGCGATAGACAAATCTCGGAAGACGCTTCCTTGGCCTTTACTGCGGCCTTGACAGACGGATTAAGGATGCGCCGCATGTGACGGTTACCCTTCGGAGACCGCTGGCTATCGTTGACTCCCGCGCTCTCGTCGCCGGGACATGCATCAACCCGCGAGGAGAGGTGCTTCTCGGAGGGAAGCTGCAGTGTCACCCAATTCGGCAATGATCTGCTGCGCCGAATCCACTCCCAGGCCGGACAGCTCGGCCAGCATCACGCGCGCTACGGATCACACATTTAAACGGCTTCAACTTCTCCACCCTCGGCTCGACCTCGCCGCTCCGGGCCGTTGCTATATTAACTCTGACTGATTTTCATGAGGTTTCGCCGGACGCAGGCCCTAGAGCACATTTAAGAATGTAACCCTAGCGATGATCGTCGACACATTTGAGATGTTAACCGAAACTGGAGATGGGTCACCGTCGCCGTGGCCGTGGGAAAGTCGATTTGTGATTTCCAAGCTCGCGGAGCGGGTGTCTTTTCCGCATCCATTTCCCCGCCGCGTGCGTCGGTTCGACACCGTTTTCTGCTCCTCTTTCGGGCTCAGGCGGCGATCGGCCAGTCGATAGATTCGTTCCAGTTTCGATGGTCCTTGCCATCCGAAACGGATCAGACGCTTTCTCAGCTCCTCGAGCTGGGCCACTTTCTCCCGATCCGTTTGCGGACAGGCTCGTACCAGTTGTGAACTATGCGGATATGGTCTTTCTGTCCGAGATTGGTGCGCTCGATTGGGGACTCGCGGGCATGATGTGTTTCCAGAAGCTCATTCACGAGCGTGGTACAAAAGAGGAGCAAGACAGACTTCGTGAAATAGGAGTTGGCTATCCGTGATGAAAAAGAAAAATGGAAAAATCTGGCCGAAAGAGAATGTCCGGGTTATCGGGCAGTAGGACAAGATCCACCATTTACATTTGTAGTGTTGTAATTACGTTGACATTGAGGACACATGAGACCAATGTGATTATAGCCCGGGAATTCTTCAGTTTACCTGAACACAACGGAAGCTATCTGAACCACTTCTTGGCCCAGACAAACAGCAAGACATCCAAGGAGATGCCACGATCGAACGCAAAGAAATATCCAGAGAAGAAACTGTCACGATCCAACAGGAAGAACCATCGAGAGAAGAAATCACTCACCTAG
>Ga0182024_10005510_pt1 | contig 28385 bp, 25 predicted proteins | sample P32metaG_FD_120480 | JGI IMG/M metagenome (GOLD analysis project Ga0182024, IMG submission 120480) | Permafrost microbial communities from Stordalen Mire, Sweden - P3-2 metaG (Illumina Assembly) | ecosystem: Environmental > Terrestrial > Soil > Wetlands > Permafrost | place: Sweden: Stordalen...
ACACATCGAAAAGACCATACGTACAACGCGTGAACTCCGTGGACCATCAGAGTGGTAAACCCAGCCGCGGCTTACAGGCTCGCCCACTTAGGCGAATTCCCTTCTGTGGAAATCCAGGCTAGCGGCTTGGGGTCTTTGGTGTGTCCGGACAATGAACCGCAGGAATCGCATCACGATTGCTGCATTCGTATGCGCAATAGGGGCGCTCCTCGTTGTGGTTGATTTGCGCTCACGCGCTCAGAACGCGCGGATCGAGGCTCAACGAGCTTCGATCGAAACAGGGCTTCGCAAGGCTTTGATAATTGGCGACGGCTCGCAAACAATTGAAAAAGTCCTGCGTGAAAATGCCCTACAGTTCACCTATTCTGAGTTCTCGCATGGTTACTATGCCACCGTTGCCACCGAAACCCAGGATTGCAGGATCGATGTCATGATCAGCACGACAAACGAGAAGCGGCTGCTTGAGATTCAGGTAAAATCTGTCTTTACCAGTTTATGATCAAGACCAAAGAGCCGAACCATTCGACCGAGCCGGCGCCTACGTCTGGCACGTCGGCTGCGGGGCACCCGCCGCGCCAGTCGTAGCCGCGGCTCATCGCAACGTTCGGCAAATACGCGTATGGCTGAAAGCGAAGACAATTGGTTGCTCGCACTGCAGCGTCGGCCCTTGGCTTATCGCGCTGTCCTAATGCTAGCCATATTGGGCAGTGCGATTCTAGCGTACTCATGCCTCGCGAATGACAGTATGACCATGCGCAATGGACACATTTTGCGACGAGCCGATGAGCCGATCTGGTATTGGACTTTCGTGGTGCTTGGGTGCCTCCCCTTTTGCGTATTCTTGCTCCTGTTCTATAAATCATTCAGGTCAAATGAAGAGACTCGAAAATGAAAGAAGACTTTAAGGAGCCGAACCATTCGACCGAGCCGACGCCTCCGCCTGGCACGCCGGCTGCGGGGCAGCCGACGCGCCAGCCGTAGGCGCGGATCATCGCAACGTTCGGCTAAAAAGAGGCTCCCTTGACTGCACGTCTGCCTTTGCTAGAGTTCCAATCATGACAGCGGTGGCCATCCTTGATCTGAAACAGCGGCTAGCGAAGCTTTCGGAGGCCGACCGGCGGATGGTTTCGGCTTACCTTCTGCGATTGAAACATGAGTCGCCGGCGGGCCGGCGCGAGGCAACGCGCACGATGAAGGAAATGGACGGAGGGAAAAAGGTTCGACTTAAGGACTTGGTAAGCCGACTTTAGGATGCCTGGCCAGTTTGCCTATGATCCGGTGTTGTCTGGAAAAGCTTCAGCGGCTCTCGTCGGCCTGTCGAAAGCAAAGCAGAAGATAGTTATGGATCTGGCATTTCGGCTCGCCGATCATCCCAGCCAACTTGGGGACTACTCGACGCGGGAAGGTGCCGGGCGCAAGATCCAACATATCGCCTTGGGAGACTGGCATTTTTCTTTTTGGGCGGATCACGCTGTTCGTGAATTTCGAATTACAGAAATCACCGAGTTCTAAGGAGCCGAAGCATCCGACCGGGCCGACGCCTCCGACTGTCACGTCGGCTGCGGAGCATGCGCCGCGCCAGCCGTAGCCGCGGCTCATCGATACGTTCGGTTGTAAACAATCATGACGCCCGCCGCGGGTCCAATCCCGCAAGAATGTATCGCCGGGGGCAAACCCGGCTCAAGGCCAACGAGCCCCGACCCTTGCCTCAATCCGAATACCGTGCTTACTCATCGGACCCCCGCGCTATGAAAACCATCGTCGATATCCGTGCCCTGGTGCAATCGGGAGCCGATCAGGGCGCCGATTATCATGCCAAGCCCGAAGGGCATTGGATCACGAGCACCGTCATCGCCACGCCGATGAGCAAGTACCCGGACTACCAGGCGACCCGCCGCTCCTTCGGGATCGATGTTCTCGGCACGGTCCTCGTGGAAGTCGAGGCGAACGACGGCACGGTCGGGTTTGCGATGACGACGGGCGGCGTGCCCGCGGCGTTTCTGATCGAGAAGCATTTTCGCCGTTTTGTCGTCGGCCAGCCCGTGTCGAACCTCGAGGTGATGTTCGACCAAATGTACAACGCATCGATGTTCTACGGGCGGAAGGGTCTCACATTGAACGCAATCTCCGCGGTCGATTGCGCCGTCTGGGACCTTTTGGGCAAGCTCCGCGGCGAGCCGGTGTGGGCGATGATCGGCGGCAAGATGCGCGACAAGCAGCCGATGTATGCGACGGGACCGCGTCCCGATCTGGCCAAAAAGATGGGCTTTATCGGCGGGAAGATGCCCCTTCCATACGGCCCCGCGCACGGCGAGGAAGGGCTGCGGAAAAACGTCGAGCTCGCGGCCCGGATGCGCGAGGCCTGCGGGCCGGATTTCTTTCTCGCGTTCGACTGCTGGATGGCGCTCACGCCCGCCTATGCCCTGCGGCTGATCGATGCGCTGCGGCCATCGAACCTGCGCTGGATCGAGGAATGCCTGCCCCCGGATGATTACGCCGGGTACCGTCAATTGGTGGAGCAGCGCAGCCACCCGATCATGATTTCTACCGGGGAGCATGAATACACCCGCTGGGGATTTGAGAATCTTCTGTCAACCGGCGTGGACATGGTGCAGCCCGACATCCACTGGTGCGGCGGCCTGACCGAACTGCTCAAGATCAAGGCGATGGCGTCCGCGAAGAACCGCCTCTGCGTGCTCCACGCCTCGTCGGTCTACAGCTATCACTTCGCGATTGCGAGCGATGCGACTCCCTTCTCGGAGTTTCTGATGATGGCGCCGCAGGCCGACAAGATCGTGCCGATGTTTACCCCTTTGTTCACAAACGAGACTGTGCCGGTCGACGGATATGTGACCGTCAGCGACGCGCCGGGCTTCGGAGTCGACCTAAATCCCTCGCTCAATTGGAATCGGCCGTTCAATCCGTGAACCGGCGCGGTTCTCCGGGCTGGCCCACTGGATGATTTTCCGCGATCCAAGCCCGGTCGCCGGGCAGTCGGGAGGCGACTCCGCTGTTGATCGGGCGGTATTCAAGGCCGGGCGCCGGCTCCTGCCGTTCGTCTTCCTGTTGTATGTGATCGCTTTTCTGGACCGGGTAAACATCGGGTATGTCAAACAGTCCTTCCTCAGCGACACCGGCCTGAGCGAGCAAGCGTTCGCAATGGGCGCCGGAATATTCTTTGTAGGCTACGCGCTTCTGGAGATTCCAAGCAATCTGATGATGTTCCGGATCGGCGCGCGGGTCTGGATCGGGCGGATCATGATAACGTGGGGCCTGGTGGCCGCCGCGATGATGTTTGCCTGGACTTCCACGAGCTTTTACACGCTGCGGTTTCTTTTGGGAGTGATGGAGGCGGGATTTTTCCCGGGGATTATCCTCTACCTCGCATGCTGGTTCCCCGCGAAAAATCGCGGCGCTATGATGGGGCTGTTTTATTTCGGGGCGCCCTGCGCTCAGATATTCGGCGGACCGTTCTCCGGCCTTCTTTTGGATATGGAAGGGGTCGGAGGGCTTAAAGGCTGGCAATGGGTGTTTCTGGCGGAAGGCCTGATTGCCGTCGCGGTTGGGATCTGGACTTTTTGGCGCCTCACGAACCGACCATCCGAGGCCTCGTGGCTGTTGGAAAAAGAGCGCTCGGAACTTCAGGCCGCAATGGACGCCGAAGATCGGGAGAAAAGGCGCGGGGACTCCAAGGGCGCATTCGCGTTGCTGGGGCAGTGGCGGGTTTGGCAGCTGGGCATTATTTACGGCCTGATCCAAATTAGCGTCTACGGTGTGACATTCTATCTCCCTTCCCAGGTCGCCGGGTTAATGGCGATGAAAGCCGGCATCGCAGTGGGATTTGTGAGCGCCATCCCGTGGGTGTGCGCGCTGCTGGCCGCCTATGTGATGCCGCGGCTCGCCGCTCGACCTAGTCGGACGGCCATCGTCGCTTCCCTAAGCCTGGCCCTCGCCGCGGCCGGAATCTACATCGCTTCGACAAGTAATCCGATCGTCGGTTTGGCTGCATTGTGCGTGGCGGCCGCGGGCTTCATCGGGGTGCAGCCGGTCTTTTGGACATTTCCAATGGGCGAATTCGCGGGCGCGCAGGCGGCCTGCGGAATCGCATTGATCAACTCAATGGGTTCTATCGGAGGCGGGTTGGCTTCAAATTTTCGAGTCGCCGCCGTAAGAGAGTGGGGGTCGCCTTCCGCTGGTTCGACGGCTTTGGCAGTGGTGACCTTGCTCGCAGCCGTACTCATCTTTTTTGCGGCAAGGCGGCCGCGGGTAGCACCTGCCCGAGTCTAATAGATAATTCACTTCATTTCGACGGCGAGGTCCTCATCCTGGGTCAGTCGCTGGTACTCGCCGCGCTCCCCATGTGCGCGGCCATCGGCGGCTGGCTGTTCCTGGCCCGCCCGGTCCTCAAGCCAGAGCTGGTAGGCACGATAAACCTGACCGCGTTTGATCTCCATGCCTAGCCGCTTCGCTAGAAAATCTGCTATTTCAGCGTAGCTCTCGCCCTTCATTTTCAACTCGTGGATCACTTCGAGGTAGTCCTCGAAGGCGTAGGTCCTGGCTGCGGGCCGGCTTTTGACCTCGGCCAGAAGCTCACGCAGCGACGGCGTCCTCGCTTTGTTTTTTGGGTTCATTTCAGAACGATCGTGAATGTTTATAAGTGTATGTCAACATTCGTATACAAATTAAAACAGATCCAAGATCGCCCGCGTTGCGGAAGGGGTACTGGCAAACCGACTAGAATTCAGGCACTTGCATCTCCGCCCGGTACTCTGGCAGGAGAGTGACCGTCTTGAGGTTGAGGACCTCACCGGTGGGAGGAAACGCCGGCCGGGCGGAGCGTTCGAGAAATAAGGGCGTATCCCGGCGAAGGGGCAGGATCTTGAGTTCAAGGCCGTCGGCGAGCTCCTTGGGAGTGAAGCGCCACAGCCCGATCTCCCAGGGCGTGCCCTTGTAAAAATTATCATCGGCAAACCGGTTGCCGGCATATAAGCGCGCCACGTCGCCTTCATAGGAAATGCGCAAGAGCACCCGCTCCGCCGCTTGGGGAGCCCCGGGGAAGCTCAGGTGCCAGACGGCGGCGCGGCCGAAGTCGCTGGCGTCGGGCTCCATTGCGACGGCACGCCGGGGATTGGGATTGATCTTCGCGGGCTGGGACGGCTCGGCGGCCTTGATCTGGGCCACGTCCACTCCGAAGGATTTAATCGCAACTTGCGCCTCCGGAATGTATCTACTGAAAATCCCGTCCGCACCGGCGTCGCGGAAACCCGCTCCGGGCCGTCGGAGAGCCGGGAAAAACTCAACACCGATTTCGGAAGGATAGCGGGCGCTCAGGCCGACCCGTTCGCCGTCGAAAACCACATCGGCGGCCGAAAGAGCTAGCCGTTCCCGGCCGCCGAGCCGGGCTTTCGATAGCTGCAGGGCCTGCGCGCGGGTAAGGATGACGATTTGGGTTCGCCCGCTGCCCGATTGGACTTCAATTGCGGGGCCGGAACCGGGGACGATGCCCGTGACGTCTATCTCATTCCCCTCCCGGGCAACACTTGCGCCCGGAGCTGAGACTTGTGCGCCCGGCGAGGCCGCGAATTCAAATTCGGCCGGAAGACCGGGCCAGGCAAAAAATACGTAAGTCTCTGGATCCGAAAGCCTACAGACCGGCTGCGCCGTGGCATACCGCAGGGTCGCCCCGCCGATATCCATGTTCACCGGCCAAATCATGTACGCACCATCTGGAATCGTGACCGCGCGGCGGGGGACAGCCTCCTCTGAGGGGACAGCCTCCTCTGAGGGGACAGCCTCTGTTGAGGGGACAGCCACCGAAGTGGGGACAGGCCCCGCGGCAGCGGGAAGCCGTAGCATGACGCGAAAATCCGGCTCGTCGCCGAGGGGGTAGTTGCGCTCGTAGTTGTTTATGAAGATGAAGCCGCGGCCTTCGCCGTCCAGACGCGCGGTCGCCCGGGGCGTCGTCCGGTCGTTGCGATCGTGCGGCATAGGCGAAGGAAAGAATGCGGGCATGGGAGCCAGCTCGGAGCCGAAGTCGGCCAGGAACAGGCCGAGCGTTCGAATGATCCGATAGGAATCATTTTCCTGCCCGAATTCACCCAAAGGGGCCTGGAAATCGTAGGACTTCTCCTCCATGTCGTTATAGCCGTTCCAGCCAAGCTGCGTTTCCTCGAGCGGAGTCAGCCCGTCCGGATTGGTGCCGCCATGGTACATATAAAATCCGAGGCCGGTTATTCCGGAGCCAAGTCTCACTAATGCCGCGGCGGAGGAATCATCCCCAGACATTACCGGTCGGCGGTGGTACGCAATGGCCATCCCGCCGCCCATCTCCACGGTGAGATATGGGGAGCCTTCGGATCGCGCGTTGTAGGCGGAGTTTTTTGCGCTGAGATCCCCCATCACGTTGTCCTCGGCATGAATTGGCGTAAAAAAGAAGTTCGAGTTGGGCGGCAGCTCCTGGAGGCTGGCGCTCCAGAATTGCTCGGTATAACCTCCAAAGACCGGCAGGAAGCCGTCGGGCGGCACCGTGGCGTTGTCCCAACCGGTTGCACTGTAGAAGGGTGCGTCGATTCCGGCCTTGTGGGCCATCGCGAGCAGCGTGCGCATGTGCTCGATCCCCCCGGTCCTGGGATGGTACTCGTTTTCGATCTGCACGCCGACGATGGGTCCGCCGTCCTTCCAGAAAAGTCCGTGCAGCTGCTGGCCGATCTCGCCGTAGAATTTCCCCACCAATTCGAGGTAGCGCGGATCGTTTTGCCGTAGCGGGACGCCGCTTTGCACGAGCCAGTCTGGAAATCCGCCGTTGCGCGCTTCGCCATGGTCCCAGGGCCCTATCCGAACCCAGGCGTAAAGCCCGTTTTTTGCGCACAGCTCCACGATCCTTCTCAGATCGCGCTGTCCCTTCCAGTCAAACATTCCCTGAACCTCCTCGTGATGGATCCAAAATACGTACATCGACACGACGGTGATTCCGCCGGCTTTCATTTTAAGCAGCTCCTCCTCCCATTCGTTGGCGGGATAACGCGAATAGTGAAATTCGCCCATCATCGGAAACCAGGGCTGTCCGTCCTTGGTGAGATAGCGGGAGTTGGCCGAAAGCGAATGGCCATTCGGCGAGACACCCCCGATTTGGAAGGACAGCGGCTGCGGCGGCGGCTGTGGGGCGCTGGCATCAATCGTCAGTTCGACCGCCGTCGCGGTCCCGGCGAATGCGGTCAGGATGCAAAAAAGAAAAAGCGCCCGACCGGACATGGTCATCGGATCTGGGCTCAGTCGATTTCCACGACGGTCACGGATTTGGCTGGAAGGCGCACGGTCAGGTTGTCGCCCTCGCGCGAAAAATCGGTGAAGGCGGCGGGGGAGACCGCGCCGGGGCGGTCGAACGTGTTGTGGGCGCCGATCGAGTCCGCGGTCAGCACCGTGCCGGTGACCTTGGAGGGGCTGACCCCGACCAGCCGGCACGCGACGGCGACTCCAGCGTGCGGGTCGGCATTGCAAAATGAGATATGGATGCGGCCTTGTGCATCGCGCGAAGCCGAGGCGCTGATCGCGGGCATCGCTTTGCCTCTGAATCGATATTCGGGGCCCGCGAGATCCGTCGGGAGCATGTGCGCGCCCTGGTGCACATTGTACATCGCAAATACATGGTAGGTCGGGGTGAGCACCATTTTCGGCCCGTCGGTCAGGATCATGGACTGGAGCACGTTGATCATCTGGGCGATGTTGGACATCTGGACGCGGTCGGCGTGCTTGTGGAATATGTTCAGGTTCATTCCGGCTAGGATCGCGTCGCGCAGGCTATTTTGCTGGTAGAGAAACCCCGGATTCGTGCCGGGCTCGACATCATACCACGCCCCCCATTCATCCACCATGAGACCCACCTTCTTTTCGGGATCGTAGTGATCCATGATCCCCGAGTGGCGCGTGATCAGCTCGTCCATCTTAAGGGTTTGGCTCAGCATTGCGAACCACTCGGCCTCGCTGAACTGAGTGGCGGACCCCTTTTGCTTCCAGTTGCCGTCCATGACCGTATAATGGTGCAGGCTGAGTCCGTCGGCCCGTTTGCCCGCGATCTTCATGACGGTGTCAGTCCAGGCGTAGTCGTCGTCGCTGGGTCCGCAGGCGATCCGGGCGACCTTATTGCCCGGGTAATTTTTGATGAACGCGTTATAGCGCCGGAATTGGTCGGCGTAGAACTCCGGCGTCATGTCGCCGCCGCATCCCCAGTTTTCATTGCCGATCGCAAAGTACTTGATCTTCCAGGGTTCATTCCGGCCATTTTTGCGGCGCAAATTGGCCATCGGCGAGTCGGCGTCCGAGGTCATGTACTCGACCCAGTCGTGCATTTCCTGAACCGTGCCGCTGCCGAGGTTTCCCGTGATGTAAGGCTCGGCGCCGATCAATTCGCAAAAATCGAGGAACTCATGGGTGCCAAATGCGTTGTCCTCCACAACTCCACCCCAGTTGGTGTTGATCATCTTGGGGCGCGACGAACGGGGGCCTATTCCGTCTCTCCAATGGTATTCATCCGCGAAGCAGCCGCCCGGCCAGCGAAGGATGGGGACGCGAAGGTGGCGAAGGGCGTCGATCACGTCGTTGCGCATCCCGCGCGTATTGGGAATCGGCGAGTCCTCGCCCACCCAGATTCCGCCGTAAATTCCGTGGCCGAGGTGCTCGGCGAATTGACCGTAAATATTGGGGTTAATGACCGCGCCAGGCTGGTCGGCGTGGACCGTTAGCTGGCAGGTGGCGTCTTCAGCCCGAAGGGCGGCGGCCCACACCAGCGCCACGGCCGGGACGAGCCGGGACAAGACCAACGCGGCAGGCCGGGAGATGCGGTTAGATTTTGGATTCATAGGTTTCACAGGTTATGGGGGGGGGTAATGGGGACAGCCTCCCATGGGGGACAGGCACCAGGTCGGAGAATGTTGCGGAAAGGGGCGGGAATGTCTCTCCGAAATTGACGGGTGCGGGCAAACGAAACTTGGAATCGGCTGCCACAGCCCGCAGAGTCGCCAGCTGTGCCCAAGGCTGATTTGAACCCTCTGGCGCGGTTTTCGGACCGGGTGGAAGACTACGCCCGGTACAGGCCCAGCTATCCTTCGAGCCTCATCGATTTTCTGTGCAAGAATGCGGGACTGAAGGCCGGCGCATCGGTGGCTGACGTCGGATCGGGGACAGGCATCCTTACGCGACTGCTTCTGGACGCCGGAGCCCGGGTCCATGCGGTGGAGCCCAACGACGCAATGCGCGCCGCCGCCGAGACCGAATTCAGGGGCAGGCCCAATTTCGTCAGTGTCAAAGGGACCGCCGAAAAGACGGGTCTGCCTTCAGCCAGCGTCTCACTCATCACGTGCGCCCAGGCGTTTCACTGGTTCGAGCCTGCGGAGACACGCACCGAATTCGCTCGAATCCTGGCGCCGGGCGGCCGCTGCGCGATATTTTGGAACACCTCGGTCGCCCATGGATCCGCATTTGCGGAAGGATACGAGGTGATCAAGTTACGATTTCGGACGGATTCAGGCCGTGTTCATCACGAGAACATCCGAGCTCTTGAGGAATTCGACTCGTTCTTTGGCCGCGGAGGCTGGGAAAGGCAAAACTTCGACAATTTCCAGGTGCTGGACCGCGTCGGGCTCCGGGGACGATTGCTTTCCTCGTCATACGCCCCGAAATCGGGACACCCGGCCCACGAATCCATGCTCGCCGCTCTGGATGAACTTTTCGATCAGTGCCAGTCCAACGGAGCTGTGCGCATGGACTACAAAACTGAGCTCTTTCTGGGGACGTTCATCCGTTGATCCGCGGTCAGTCCTGCAGCGTGATCTCGCCATTGTCGCGAAGCGTGAATTGGGAAAATAGCTGCGCGGAAGGTGGGGGCGCCGAACCACGATAAGCCTGAATCAAACGTCCGAAAAGGACCCCGGACACGACGGAGGCTCCAGAGTTGGCCAAGGCAGCGACGGAGTTCCCAGCGGTCGCGCCATTCAGGTTGTAATAGACATAGCAGTTATCGGTGGGGTGGGTGTTGTTGATTGTGACCGTGAACTTGGGGCAGACGATGCGTTGAACGCAAAAGAGCCAGAGTCGCCCAGAGTAGTTTCCGACTCCTTGCCATGCCTGGATCTGCGCAGGGGTTAGGGCAGCAATCCAAGAGGGCGGCAGGGCGGCCCCCGGATAGGTCCAATCCGTATTCCAAATGTCGTTGAACAGAGCCAGATTCGCGGGATCCTGGGAGTTTGCCGGGTTAGGCAATGGGGGAATCGAAAGCTCGCCGGACGGCGCCATCAGGGAGGCAATCAGGAAACGCTGTTGGTTCGATTCGGTTTCCGGCCCGACCAGCATCAGGCGGGTATTGCGATTCGAATTGACGAGGATCGCCGCGACTTGCGGCTGCAGGGCGGGCGTCGGCGCGACGCCGGGCTGGGGAGAATATCCCATCTGCCGGGCGAGCTTGGCGAACCAATCGAAGGTCTGGGTTGTTGCCGGGATGAGAGTCGGATCTGTCGAAAGTGAAAATTCGGTGGAGTCGACGCCGGTGGGCACGGCGCCCGGAATCGCGGCGATGTTGGTTCCCTCGAGATCGACCGACTCGAAGGACGCCTGCACCGCGGCGGCCATTCTTTGAAGGTTCGAGTTTTCGGCGGACAAGCGCGCATCGGTCACCTGCCGGCCGATGACGGGCGCCATCACGGCAAGGAGAATTCCGATTACGGCGCAAACTGCGACAAGCTCGATTAGCGTAAAGCCACCGGGCCGGGTTGAAGCCAGGTGCGGCGGAACGGGGTCAGTGTGTCGCATACACGATTTGGTAGGCTGCCTGAAAAAACGAGATCAGGATTGCGCCCGTGCCGCCGACGACTGCGAGGGTGAGCGCAGGGCTGAGGACGGCAATCGCCGCCTCCAACCCATCCCGCGCCCGGGCGCTGTAATGCGCGCTCACGCTGTCCAGAGCCGGAGCGACGCGGCCGGACTGTTCGCCGACTTCGATTGCAAGGCAGGCTAGAGGGGGAAATAGGCCGCTATGGGAAAAGGCTGCCGACAGCGGAACGCCATCCTGGGTGATTCGGCGGCGGGCTTCCGCGAGGCCCTCGCGGAAGGCGCGATTGCCCACGAGACGGCTGCAAAGGTCGATGCTCGCGGGCGCGGGCTGGTTGGCCAGATGCAGGGAGCGGTAGACTTTGCAGATGAGGGCGACGGTCGCGTCCCGATAGATCGGTCCTGCAATCGGCAGCCGCAGGAACCAGCGGTCGAGCCGGCGCCCCGCGGAGGGAATCCGCCTGGCGGCCAAAATGAGAATAGGCGCGGCGATCAGCGCGGTTGCGATAAAGGGCCATTCCTTTCGGGCGTGGGTCGCGATTGAGATCACGCACCGCGTGAATGGAGGCAGTTGGCTCCCGAGTGAAGAGAGGAGGTCGGTAAGTCGCGGGAAAACAACCTCCAGAAGCATGCCGAGCAATCCGGTGGCGAGCAATGTCATCAATGCGGGGTAGGCGCAGGCCCGCCGAATTTGCCTGCGATGCGCCTCCTCGTAGGCTGTCCGCTCCGCCAATTCAGCGAATCGCTGGGCAAGCTGCGCAGAGCCGCTCTGTTCACCCGCTTCGATGACCGCGATCACCGCCGGGGAAAAGCTGCGCGGAAACTCGGCGAACGCCTGCGAAAGGCTGCTGCGCGATTGAGCCACCTGCGCATGCATGGCGCCCACAACCCGGCGCACCTCCTTGTCCGGAAATCGGGCTGCCAGGTGCGCCAGGGCGTCCGCGATCAGCACGCCGGAGGACAGCAGCATCTCCATCTGCTGGAAAAAAAGAACGCGATGGGTAGACGAGATTTCCGCAAAGGGAAGAATCCGCCTTAAGTTGAATGCGGCGGACGAGATTTTTGGCAAGGACCGGGTCACGGCTGGATATCGTTTCGTGGATCACCGCGGCAGGCGCAGCCGAACGGGCGCGTCCGCTACCGGTATTTGCATGCGCACGCCGTCGGTGCGCAGCTCGATCGCGTCTGGGGCGATCGAAGCGACGGTGAGGCCGTCCAGCGAATCGCCCGGACTGTAAATGTCGCCATTGACGATCACGCAGGCATCCCCGGCTCCAGCCGAGATGAGGACTCCGCCGATTGTGAGAGTAACCTCGCGCACGGTCGTGGGCGGGCGATAGCGCACGACAAACGGATTGGGGAGGGCCCCGGGCGGATCCGCCGCGTCCAAGGCGGCAAGATCGATGACTCCGTCGGAATTGGGAACGACAATCCGGTCCGCGCCCTTTATTTCCGATGTCGGCGCTTGGGGCAGATCCGGAACGGCCGGCCTGCGTTTTGCCGACCCGCCCTCGCCGCGCGATGAAAGCTCCTCGGACGAAATGGGGCGCGGGTTCGGCAGGGGTGTTTCGAGGAAGACCCCCGGTCCCGCGGCGCCGAGCGCCAGGAGAGAACTGAAAAGGTGCGGATTGATGGCGCTGGATAATAGCAAGTCCGCGGCTCACGCCGCAGCTCCGGCGCGGCGGGAAGTTCGCTTGGAAGGCGCGGAAGCCTTCTCTGCCTGGACTCGGGCCTTGTGCCTGGCCTCGGCCTCTTTCTCATTTTGCTTTCGATGCGCGTCGAGCGCACGGACGGCCACGCTGACTCCTTCGGCGGGTGAATCCGCCTGGAGACAATCGACGAATGTGCGCAGGCCAAATGCCGCTGTCGTCCGCAAAGCTCCGGCCGGTCCGCGGGGCGCGCCAGTCGACAGCCTGTCCACAGGTTGCGGGGGAGCGGGAGGCGCCGATTCTGCTTCCGCTCCCGCGGGTGTTCGCATCGACGATGCCACAATCGGGCCCAGATTCGGGCGCGCATAGGACCGAGAGGGGCCGGGCGCCCGGCCAACGTGGCCGGCGCCAAGAATGCGGCCGGCCATTGCCCCGCCGCCCCCCGCAACCGCGGCTGTGGCCAGCGCGGCGGACGCCCCGGCGATGAGCCCCGTCGAGAAATTGGATAGAAAAAGTCCCGCAGCTCCCGCTCCCTTCATAAAGACTGCGAGAAGTTTCGGCGTCTTGATCGCCATATAGATCGCAAGAAAAAGATAGGCGACCAGGTAACAGAACATCACCAGCGGAACGATATCGCCGGCGCTGCCGACCACGGAAAGCGCCGCGGCCACCATATAAGCCGCGCCACCCGCCGTCCCGAGAGCGCCCGTACCGCCGGTCGCAAGAGGGCCGAACAGGATGTACTTTAGGACAAGGCCCATCAGAGCATCCACGAACAGCATGATGAATTGGTAGGCGGGCACCACCAGGGTCAGGGACACAAGTGATCGCAGCGCGCCGTGGAAAGCGTCCTCGGTTGCAGGCAGAAGCCAGAATGGCACGGCGACAACGAGGACGAATAGATCCACTTCGATCAGGACGCCGACTCCCGCAGCGAAAAAAAACGCTACCATCCGCGTCAGGACGACCCCTATCCCCCGGCCCAGCCAGTCCACGGCGGCGCGCCATTGCGTCATGAATCCGCCGGCTGCGGCGGCCGCCTGCTCGACCTTTTCGGAGAACCACGCCTCGACGCGGCCGGCGAGCGTGGGCGAGGCGCCGACGACCGGAAGGAGCTGCGTGTCGAGGTAACTCAACGCATCGGCGAGGACATTCTTGGCGTAGAGCTGGCGGGCCGATTCGAACACCCCATTGTTCGAAGGGGTGTCCGCCATCGCGATCGCCTGTGCAGCCGCCTGGTCGTCGGATGCGAGAGCATCGGAAAGAAGGCCGAGCGAGGTCGAACTTCCGGCCGGAAACTCGATCGACAGCGGGCCGCTTCCCGCAGGCAGCGCTCCCAAGTCGGCAACTATCTGACCGAAGTTCTGAACAACGTTTCGCCCGACATAGGACGCAACCTGATCGTTGGGCGTCGACGCATTTTCCCAGGACGGCGCCAGAAGCGGCAGCTGTCCGGGAAGCTGGCCTGCCGACAGGCTTGCGTTGATCGCATTGGCCATGGCGTTGTACCAGACGCCGATCTGGGTCATTTCATCCCGCGACGCTCCGGAGGGATAGAGCGCCATGGCCCTTCGGGCGGCTGCGCTTCGGATCGACTCTATCCGCGCCTGGGCAAAATTCAGCGTGCCCATGCTTCCCGTCTGAAGCAGGGCTCCCATCGACTGGCTGGCCATCGCCTGGACTCCCTGGCAGAGGGCGAAATTGACGGTCATGAGCACTGCGTACAAAAGGGGCAGGTTGCTAATGATGAGGACGCCGGCCAGCAGGCGGAAATAAACCTGGGCGATCGACGCAAGGGGCGCGCGTACCCCCATGCTGTACCGCACGACGAGGGCCCGCTGCATCGAGACGATGGCGGCAATGCCGAGGAAGATTATGATCGCCCCCCAAAACAGCTCATGGAACGCGCCTGTCGCCACAATCTGGAATGGATTGAATCCCAAGAACGCCAGCGTCGGGCCGCCTCCGCTCGCCTGATAGGCGGCTTTGAAGTGGGCGATGCTGTCCGACCCAAGATCGCCGCTGTAGCCCATTGCCTGGCTAAGCTGAGCCTGGGAATCGGCGAGCCCGGCCGAAAGGGTCGTGCCGCCCATCGTTGCCGCCGCGGTCGTGCCGTCCATGGTCGGGGCTTTAAGGCGGCATATTGAGCTGAATCTCCGCGGCGTCGCGCCGGGCGTCGTTCTGCTCCAGGAGCAGCTCGCTCTGCGCGCCGGCCGCGCGCAGGGCCGTTTCCTGGGCGTCGGCCGCCTGGGCCGCCGACTCGAGAAGTACGTGGTTTGTCGTGGCAAAAATGCGGGCCTGGGTGTGCGCCACGTCGGCAAGCGTCTGCGCGTGGCTGGTATCGCTCTCCGCTTCCTGCGCTTTTGCGGAGAGCGCCTGGATATTGATCCGCCGCTGCTCCGAGCCGTTCAGCCAGTCAGCCGCAAGGAGGTGGGCGACATCGACGGCAGCCCGTCCGCCGAGATTGGCCCGGTCCTCCTGCGTGAGACTGGAATACCACTGCGCGTAGGCGACCGCCGCGGGCGTCAGGCCGGCGGAGCTGCCAACCCGCGCTATTGCAGGGGCGGTGAGTATGTCCCGGTAGAAGGCCGTCGGGTTTTGGACGGCAAGGATCCATTGGTCGAGCGGGACGCCGAGGAAGGCGTCGAGCTGCCCGGTTGTGTCGAAGAGCGAGCCTAGCTGCGCGCTCTCGAGGCCCGGAATCGTCTGGACAAGCGATTGAAGCTCGTTTTGCGAAAGGATCCGGCCGAACGGGCCCGACTCGGCGGAACTGCCGATCGCAGTCGCAAGGCTCACAAGCTGGTCGAACTGCTGTGTCGAGACGCCGAGGATCGATCCGAGCCGGTCAAATTGCTGCCGCGCGGCACTGAGGACATTGATCGTCTGCTCCACGTTGGCCGGATCGAAGACGATGTCGCCGACGCCGAAAAGGGCGCGGCTGCGGAGCGGCCACGCGAGGGCGAGCCCGGCGGCGGCAATGCGGACGGCGCGCGTCTGTTTCATCGGATGGGCTCCCCCAGAGACGGGTCCTGGGCCTGGCGCGGGCCGAACCACAGTCCTCCGTACTCGCCTGCGGGATACGAGAGGTCCGGCCATGTCGCGCGGGAAACCGGCGGCGGCCCGGGGAGGTCCGACGTGCGATCGCTCCAGTACTGCTGCAGGACTTTCTGGCGCTCCTCGCGCCGGGCCTGTTCGACCGCCTCAGCCTGCGTCGAGGGGTCAGTCGCGCGGGAGGCGCAGCCGGCTGCGCCGAGGGCGAGGAAGCCGGCCCACGCAAGGGCTATCGACCGCGTGCGGTTCATCGGGGGGCGCCCTCCGCGCGCGAGGAGACGATCCCCTGCGGATGCTCCCGCGCGAACCGCCGGACGGCATCCGGGCGGGATAGCCCCTCCTGCTGGTAGGCCTGGAGAGCACGCCGGTCCTCGGGGGAATTCGCCGCGAAGGCGTACTTGAGGGGCGTCGATGCGCTCAGAAGGCGCAGGGTCCGCTGGCCGTGGGGCGTTTGCTGGACCAGGAGAAACTCGGCATGGCGCCCGGGCACGGTCGTAACGGATTGGATATGGGCGAGCTCGACCGGGGACAGGTTTTTTTCCTCGGCCACCCGGCGGGCCTTGTCGGCATTGTCCTGGCGCAGGATGAACAGATTGTCGGCTGCCCCGACAAACGCGTTGCGCGCCTGCCGGCAGGCCAGGAAATCCTCGAGACCCTGCGAGAGCGCAGCGACGGCGACGCCCGTTTTCCGCAGCGTGCGGAAACAGTACTCCATGAACTCCGCGGTGGCCTCGTCCTTGAGCAGGACCCCCGCCTCGTCGAAGGTCAGGTACTTGGGGTCGCTCCCCGGATCCAGGGCGAGGCTGACGACCGTGCTCACGATCGAGTTGAAGATCACGCGCGCCAGGTCGGAGTCCCGCTGGTCATGCACGACGCGCTTCAGGTCGAAGACGACGACCGGCGCGGAGATGTCGATCTGGGCCGGGCCGTCGAACAGATTGGCAAGCGAACCGTCTTCGCACCACGGGGCGAGACGGCGGGCCAGCACGTCGCCCTGCGCGTCGCGAAGGAGGGCTGCGCGCACGTGCCGGACGAAGACGGGCTCGCTCAAATCCCTAAAGTAGGCCCTGCGGAGCGCATCTTCCACGACGACGAGCTCGTCGGCCGACAGCCGCCGGTCGCGATCCCTCACAAGGCTTTCGAGCCAGAGGGTCCGGGAGCGCAGGACCTCGGGGTCGGGAACGGTTCCGGGCGGAAGCCACAGCGGGTTGAGCCGGTTGGACCGGCTCTGGATGTTGTAGTCGATGTAAACTCCGCCACTCGAGGCGCAGAAGCTCGCAAACGATCCGCCGAGGTCGATCACGACAACACGGGCGCGATGCCGGCGGAGCGCGATCAGGTTCTCCACGGCGAGGGCCGATTTCCCGGAGCCCGTCCCCCCGACGATCAAGTGGTGGGGGTTGGCGAAGAGACTCTCATCGGGCACGATCCAATTGAAGAGGCTGCGGGAGGCGGTCTGGTAAAGGACGCCGATCTTTTTCCCAGATTCGAGATTGGCGGGCTGCCCGAAAAGCGGCAGCAGCCGGACAAGCTGGCGGGTCGAGTAGTCGAGTAGGCGATACCGGTCCTTGTCCTGCGTCCAGAACGGCTGCATCGCCCGCCAATAGGGCCACAGGGCGCGTTTTTCCGGGATAAAGACGGCGTCGCGCGCCCGGCCGAGCGCCTGGGCTGCGGCGACGCGCTCGCGAAGCTCCGCGATTTCGGGAGCCCAAAGGTGCAGGTAGCACGCCGCGCGCCAGGTCGCCTCAGAGTTGGCGCCCATCTCCTCGAGCTCCTGCGTGAGCTGGGCCGTCGCCGCCCGTTCGGCGGGATCGGCTGCGGTGCGCGGGTCCGATTGGCGCTGCTGGAGAACAGTTTTCAGACGCTTGATCCGCTTCAGACGGTCGCCGCGCTCCGCGTTCACGATGAGTTCAGCGTGCGTCAGGCCGCCGAGAAGCATCAACTCCTCGAAAGCGGGGCGGGCGAGGTCCTCGGGCGGCTCGTAGAGGGTGAGGATCGCGTGCCACCATCCGTCGAGCTCGGCGATCCCCGCGGGCGGGCTCCGCCCATCCGGATCCCAGCGAAACGCGCTGTGCGCGAACCATTCGGTCAGCGGGACGCCGCTTTGGTGCGTCCACGGGCGCGAAAGAGCGCCCGCCTCGAATTGGCGGGGATTCCAGCGCTGAAAGAAGAGCCGGACGACCGCGTCGTTGTCCATGGCCTGCGGCATCCAGCCGAGGGGATTCAACGCCGCGGACAGAGTGCGGGCCTGGGTCAGGAGTTCCGCCGAGGCGAGGGCGAATTGCTCGCGGTCATAGCGGAATGTCTCCCGGGCTCCCGAGAAAAACCCTGTTATCGTCTCAAGCGGACTCACCTTCGCCGGCCGCCGCTTCGCCGCCATACGTCGCAGCGCGCGCTCGTCGAATGGGAGCTTCCGCACAAGGATCAGATAGACCTCGATCCAGCGCAGGTGGCCTTCCCTGAAAAGCCCGAGGAGATTTTCCTGCTGCTCGCGCTGGACCTCCCCCACGAGCCCGGCCGAGAACTCGAGCGCGGAAAGGCGCTCGGACAATTCTGTGCAACGGCAGTGCTGCGTCCAGATGACCTGCATGTCGAAATGTTCGGGCAGGGCGTTCAAGAATCCTCCGAGGGCCTGGTAAATCGACTGCACGGCATCGTCGCCGAGGGTCGGCGTAAAAGGGGCGTCAACCCGCAGTCCCAATCCGAGCGAGCGGTCCTGGTTGACGACGATTCCATCGGTCAGGGCGAGCGGCGACAGCTCGCGGTCCAGCGTGCACCCGTCGAGATCGTTGGTTCGTTGGAACTTCTTTGCCAGGCGGAGAATCACCGAAGAAAGGGGGAAACGGCGTCCGCTCTGCCGGGCCGGAGTATCCTGGGAAGAAAAAACGAGCGGAAGAAATGGAAATCGTATCCGGGAGGGCGCCCCAGGCGGAACACGGCCAGATAGGCCGGGTAGCCGCCGAGGATCGCGATCATCCCGGCGTTGCTGTTCAGGATCAGCATGTTCAATGCGAGTGCGATTATCAGCGCTCCGAAGTCGTTCGGAGTGAAAACGCCCCAGATGTAGATGGAGCGGGCGAGCTGGCGATGAAACCGGATGGAGGGCATGGGCGGGTTATTTCCCGGCGGGCTGCGGCCCGGTCTGTGCGGCCTTCTCCGCCGCTGTCGACGCTTCGGGGCCACGCTCGAGCGCGCGGATGGCTGCGTCGAGATTCGTCAGGACGGCCCGAAGCTCTTCGGCGGTCCACTCCGGTTCGAGCCCGAGTTTCAGGAGTCCATCGTACGCTTTTCGGAGAAACCCTGCGGCGCGGCCCGGGTCGCCCGCGGGAACATAGATGAAGATCGGCAGAGAGGACTCAGCCCAGACGCCGGCGACGTTGAAGCGGACGGGCTTTCTGCGATCGAGGATCCGAAGCTCATACCCGGGAATGTGGAGCGGAATTATCGGGTCAGCGACATCGGCAGTGGGCTGAAGAGGTGTCGTTTGAATATCCGCCGCTCCGGCCGGAGCGGCGGCGGCGGCACGCCCCCACGCCGGCGCGCAGAGCGCGAGAGCGGCCAGGCATCGTCCAAGGTGCATCGCCAGGATAGTAGCAACCCTGGAACCTTGATTTGCGCGCCCGAGACGGCGCCCCACGTCATTGCAGGCTCAGAAACACTCGCGGCCCCTTGTTCTGGCTCGCCGCCACCGTGCTTTGGGCAAGGTAGAGCCGATCGACGGCGATATGGCCGGTATTCACAAAATAGTCGCGCACGCGCTGGGCGCGAGCCGCGGCCTGTGCCCGAAGATCGTCAACAGTCACCTCCATCGACTCCGCCAACCGGCCGGTCATCTCGTCGAGCGGCAGGCCTGTCGCGATTGCGTCCGCCACAGCCTTCTGATGCTCGGCCGCGATGCGCGCTTGCTCCTCTTCGGCTGCTTGGCGCTCCTTCTGAGCCTGAGCCTCGGCGGTGAACGCGTTCACAATTCGCTGGATGAGTCCCTGTGGCGGCGCCGGGGGCGGCGGCGTCACTACGGGCGGCGGAGGCAGAGGGACGCCGAACTGGGTGCCCGGCGGAAATTTTTCGTCGTAAATCTTTTTGATCATCGCGGCGGATTCGTCGGGTGATGGGACAAGCTGATCCGGCGGCGGAATATTCGGATCGGCGGTGTGGCGCGCCTCCCAGACCTGGTTGCGAACGAGGTCGTTAAGTTTCTTTCGCTTTAGCGCATACGTGTCGGCCGCGGCGTCATAGCTGCCTTCAATGCCCAGGCTCAACCCCGGCCGGTTTGTCAGTGCTTTGATGAGCGTGCCCAGCTTGGGCAGGTCGGCAGGCTGGAGCTCGCTGCTGCCCGGAGCGAAATCCTGAAACGCCAGCTCTTCGCCTCCGCCGCCAAACATCGAGCCAATGAGGGAAAACGGCGAGACCGCGGCCTTGGTGAGCAGATTGATAATGACGCGCAGCACGACTTTGCCGATGCGGAAGTTCGGATCGTCGAGGTTGCCCTGAACGGGCAGGTCGATGACGATCTTTCCGTCGATGTCCTTCAGCAGCGCGACGCCTAGCCGGACCGGCAGGCCCGTGGCGTCGGGACTAGTAGTCGGAGCCCCAAAAGTAAACTGATTCACAGTGACGATGTTGGTTGCGTCAATCGCCCGCCCGGCCAGGTGAAAATTTGCGTCGATCACGAGCTTGCCGCGCGCGAGTTCGTAGCCCGCGTACTTTCCGGCGTAGGGGCTGAACGGAAGCAAATCCACGTTTTTGAGGTCGAGTTTCAGGTCGACGAACCTGTTTGCGCCGAGGGGATCGAGCTTCCCTTGGATCGTCACGGGGCCGACGCCGTCCACTGCCCCCTTCAAATCCACGTCGGCCCTCGCCAGATTCTCCGACGACAAGCCGGAGACGCTTCCGCCGAATTGGTTCAGCGCAATTTGCACGTTGGGCTGAACCGATCGGTCGACAAAGCTCAGATTGCCCCCGGACAGCACGACGCGCCCGATTTTGATCTCCGGCGCCGGCCCGCGCTGCGGGCTCGACGGCCCTGTCCCGCCGGCCTTCGCGACGGCGGCGAGGTTTATCGACTTGTCGGCGTTGACCAGCACGCGCGCGTAAGGGCCGGTTGCGTCCACTTCCGCCAGGGAAACCGAAAGCTGCGGCGCCGTCGCGACCTTGAGGCCGGTGAGCGCAAGGCTCGAGAAACCCGCAAGATCTTCGCTGTGCGCGCCGTCGACCAGCCCGAACTTTTCCAGCCCGATATTGCCCGCAAAATTTATGGAGGGCTTCCCGCCGGCCATGGTCATCTGCACGGTGTTGGTCGTGGAAACCGACCCCTGGGCTATCCGCGCATTGATGAATTGCTCGAGATAGGGGCTGAGCGGCAGGACGTTCAACGCGCTCACCTCAGTCTTCAGGTCGAGCGCCGGCTCCGGCTTCAAAGTCACGGTGCCGGCGACATGCACCGTTCCCTGCGGCGCCCAATTGACCGAGAGATCCACGGGCATCGCCGCTCCATCGGCAAGGGTCGCATTCTTCAACGAGACCTGAAGGTTGCTCAGCAAAAGCTGCGCCGGACGCGGCGCGGCCAGGTCGTCGACGACCAGTATGAAATCCTTCAGCGCAATTTCGCCCACGGTGACGTCGGGGAGCGTGGCCGGAGCTGCGGGCGCGGGCGCAGAAACGGCGCCTGGCTGCAGCATTTTCAATAGGTTGATCGAGCCATCCTTTTCCCGTCGCACGGCCAGACGACCGCCCGAGAGGGTGATCGCGCCCGCCGCGGCTTTCATTGCAACGGCATCGGCCTGCACGCCTGTGACATCCAGGGCCGACAGTTCGATCGCGCGCTTGCCCGTCGCGCGTTCGTTGACGTCCAGGTCCCGCAGGTGCACCTGGCCGTCGAGGAGCTTCAGTATGCGTTGATTGGGATCGAGGCTCGCATCGTAACCGCCGGCGAGGGTCAGCTTTCCGTCGACCAGATCAGCCCGGACCTTGTCCTCGAAATACGGTGCGTATTTCTTCAGCACGACGTTTTCGATCGCGAACTGGCCATCGGACCTCAGCGGATTGGCCGAAAGAGTCCCGGTCCATGCGAGCCTTTCGCCTGCCTCCGTCACCGCTTCAAAGCGATAGGATGCGCCGCGGTCGCCGGTCGTGCGAAAATCGCTCAGCGAAAATGTGAGCGGCCCGATGGCCGAGGTAAACGGGTGGCTGCGCGAATTATCCCTGAAGTCCAGGCGGGCCAGCGTCACCTTAAGGCTGCCGACACGAATGGGGCGCGATGGCTTCTCCGGCTGGGCGGAGGAATCGGGGGAGGGGGAAGTGAACTTTGCCAGCAGGTCGGAAAAATTCAATGATCCGTCGGGATTGATAATGACGCCCGCATGAAAGCCGCCGAGCTCGATGTCGCCCAGGACCCACTCTCCGGCCAGCGAGGGCAGTGCGTCAAACCGCACATAGAGCCGCTCCCAGCCGAGGAAGGAACTTCCGCCGTCCTTTTCCCGAATGTCAAAATCCTCCAGCACGAGGGACAGCATGTACGGATTTACGCGCACCCTGCCGATTGTTACGGTGCGGCCGAGCTCGGCGGAAAGGCGCTTCTCAGCCTGCGACTTGATGACGGGCGGCAGGACAAAAAACCCCACGACGCTGAACAGGGCGAAAGCAGAGGCGACCGCGATCAGCCATCGGCGTTTGCGTGGCGATATTTTCACAGCAAATGATCGATGGCCCGGCATATCGGGGCAAGACAATGCTGCCGCGGGCGCGGCCCCTTTTTCGCTCGGAGAGCGGTTCGTTTAGCCGTTGCCAAAAATTTCCCGAGCTACGACCATTTGAGTCGCAGCTCCTTGGCCTCAACAGCATAACGGCATAAACCCTATGCACATTTGGAAATTCTTCCGAACCGGCGGAATCGATCAGGTCGTGCTCCAATCCGGCGCCGATCTCCTAAACCTGGACCAGCTCGATCAGAAGCTCTGGGTTGCTCTGAGCTGCCCGGTCAAAGGCCTCGAACTTGACGAGCGCACCCTCGCTCTGATCGATACCGACAGCGACGGCCGAATCGGAGTGCCCGAAGTGCTCGCCGCGATCAAGTGGTCCGGGACCCGCCTGAACGATGCGGGCGATCTGCTGAAGGGGTCTGGCGCTCTCCCGCTGTCGGCGATCGAGGGCCAGAGCCCGCAAGGGCAGCTCCTGCTCGGCGCCGCAAGGCAAATCCTGGCCGGCACCGGCCGGAAGGACGCAGCGGACATCACGATCGCGGAAGCGGATGATAACGCGAAGGTTTTCGCCGCCAGCCCGCTCAATGGCGATGGCATCATCCCCGCCGGAGCTTCAAACGATCCGGCGGTCCAGGCCGTGATCCAGGATATCATAGCGTGCGGGGGCGGGGTCGCGCGCCAATCCGGCGTGATCGGGGTAACAGCCGACAAGATCGGCGTTTTTTTCGGGGAATTGGCGGCCTATGTCGCCGCGTCCGAACAAAAAGCTTCGCAGGGAGTCGCGGTGCTGGGCGATGGTACCGACGCAGCCTACGGCGCGATCAAGGCTGTTCGTGCCAAGGTGGAGGATTATTTTGCCCGTTGCGATCTAGCGGCGTTCGACGACCGCGCGGTCGGTGCCTTGAACCGGAGCGAGGTCGAATACCCACCCCTGGTCTCGAGGGACTTGAAGCTTTCGGCCGAGGAACTGGTCGGCTTCCCGCTTTCGCACATTGAGGCTGGAAAGCCCCTGGCGCTTCTCGAAGGCGTCAATCCGGCGTGGGCGGGCGCCCTGCTCGCCCTGCGGGAAAAAGCCGCGGCGCCGATTTGGGGCGCGAGCAAGACGCATCTCACTGTCGACGAATGGCTCTCGCTCACGGCGAAATTCGCCGCGTATGAGGCCGCCGTCGAGGGGCAGGCCGGCAGCGCCGTCGAAAAGATCGGCCTGGCCCGGATCAAGGATATCCTCGCAGGCCCGGCCCGGGCCGCGCTGGAGGCCCTCGTTTCGCAGGACAAGGCGCTTGCACCGGAATTCAATGCGATCACCGATGTCCAGCGTCTCGCTCGTTATTATCGCGACCTGCGCACGCTGCTGCACAACTTCGTCAATTTTGCCGACTTTTATTCCGTCGATCGCTACGCCGCCTTCCAAGCCGGCACGCTCTATCTCGACAACCGCTCGACGGAACTGTGCATGCGGGTCGACGGGGCGAACTCGCTCGCAGCGATGAGTCAGTTGTACATCGCCTACTGCGCCTGCACGCCGGCGGGGGGAGGCGCCGCCATAACGATCGCGGCCTGCTTCACCCAAGGCAGCGGTGATTATCTGTTTGTCGGGCGAAACGGCGCATTTTACGACCGCAGGGGAAGCCTCTGGTACGCCGTGGTCACCAGCATCGTGGACAATCCGATCAGCATTCGCCAGGCATTCTGGTCGCCCTACAAGAAGTTTATCCGGTACATCGAGCAGCAGATCGCCAAGTACGCTGCGCAGGCGGACGCCGAGGCGAGCAACAAGCTCACGAATGCCGCCGCCGACAAGCCCAAACCCGAGCCGAAGAAATTCGACCTCGCCCTCATCACCGGGATCGGCGTGGCCATCGGTTCGATCGGCACCTTTTGCGCGACCGTGTTCGCGAAATTCGTCGACCTCCCCAGCTGGCAGCTGCCCCTGATTCTGATAGGCCTGATTCTCGTCATATCGCTTCCGTCGATGCTCATCGCCGCGCTCAAGCTCCGCCAGCGGACGCTCGGGCCGATCCTCGAGGGCAACGGCTGGGCCATCAACGGCCGCGTGAAGATCAACATCCCGTTTGGAGCCGCGCTCACGAAGCTTGCTGTGCTGCCTCCCGGATCGAAGCGCTCGCTCGAAGATCCCTACGAGGACAGTGGGGCGAATCGCCGGCGGAGCCGCGCCGTTACCCTCTTAATCTTCCTTTTGGTCGCCGCTCTCTGGATCCGCTGGGACCACAACCGGCGCGGGCATTACTTTTGGGAGAGTCCGCCGCAGGGTGAGCAATCCGCGCCGCGGTAAAGGCGGAGTCTCCCGGCAACACGCACTCAGCCATTTGTGGGCTGGGGCAGCGCCGCCTCATACCAGCGCCGTGTTCTGTTGCAGCCGGCGCAGATCGTCAGCATGACCGGCACTTCTACGAGCACCCCCACGACGGTCGCCAGGGCCGCGGGCGAGTCCGCGCCGAAAAGCGCGATGGCGACAGCCACGGCGAGCTCGAAAAAATTGCTCGCTCCGATAAGCGCCCCGGGCGCGGCGACCCTGTGCTCCACACGCAAGAGCCGCATGAGGCCGTAGGTCAGCGCGGAGTTGATATAGACCTGGATTACGATGGGGACGGCGATCAATAGGACCGCAAACCAGCGCTCAGTCAGGTTGGCCGATTGGAATGCGAAGATCAGAACGAGCGTTAGAAGAAGGGCGCCGATCATAACCGGGTGGAATTTCGGAAGAAACTGCCTTTCGAACCAATCCACTCCATGGGTCCGCAATAGGGCCGTGCGGGTCAGCCAGCCCGCCGCCAGGGGAATGACGATGAATACGACGACCGAGGTCACCAGCACCGTAGCCGGCACCACGACGTGGGCCACGCCGCATAGGAACATTACAATCGGCGCGAACGCGACCAGCATGATGAGATCGTTGACCGCAACCTGGACCAGAGTGTAAGCCGGGTCGCCGTCGGTGAGGTAGGACCATACGAAGACCATCGCCGTGCAGGGGGCCGCCGCGAGAATGATGAGTCCGGCGGTGTAACCCTTCGCCGTCTCGGGATCGATCCACGGCGCAAACACGTGCCGCATGAAGATCCAGGCAAGGAGCGCCATGCCGAACGGCTTGACGAGCCAGTTAACGAAGAGCGTCACGGCCAGGCCCTTCGGCTTTCGCGCGATGTGCCCCACAGATCCAAAGTCCACCTTCAGCATCATCGGATAGATCATCAGCCACAGCAGGATCCCGATCGGCACATTGACGTGGGATCCCTGTCCGAATTCCGTCCGACTCAAGACGGAAACAAGGCCCGGCAGCGCCCTGCCAAGGGCGACACCCACGATCATGCAAAGGAAAACCCAGGCCGAAAGGTAGCGCTCGAAAAACGCGAGTTTTTTGAGCGCTGGCGCACCGGACAGGACAGCGGGCCGCCCGGTCGTGTCCAGATTCATGGGGAGAAAGGCGTCTGCTCGGCGATGCGCTCGAGCTGGAGCTTCTGCAGCTCGCGATCCGGAAGATCGCACATGAGTTCAATCCGGAGTGCGAGCTGCACACCGATTTGAACGAAAAACGACTTTTTCTGTTCGTCGGTGCCCTCCACGGCGGCGGGATCGGGCGAACTCCAGTGGGCAATCACAGGCTGGCCGGGCCAAACCGGGCAGGACTCCCGGGCCCTGTCGCAAACGGTGATGACAAAATCGAATTTAACGTCCTTGAACTCCTCCCACGACTTGCTGCGGGCGTCTCCGGCATCGATTCCGTAACGGTCCTTAAGGACCCAAAGGGCCAGCGGGTTCACTTTGCCCGTTGGGTGCGCCCCTGCGCTGAAAACTTCGAACCGGCCGCGCCCCTTTGACCGCAGCAGGTATTCGCCGATGATGCTGCGCGCGGAGTTTCCGGTGCACAGAATCAGGGTTTTGAATGGCTTTTCGATTTGCATGGATTGGAAGAATGTTTGCAGGGGGCCATCGCATCAAATTCCGCCCGGCGGCGCTGAAGGCGCGCAAGATCCAGCCGGAAAACCGGGTCCTCCCGCACGCAGTCGTGCAGGCACCTCAAGTTGGCGTCAAGCTCAGGAGGCCGAACTTTTGGGAGCCGATAAATCATCCAATATCCGTCGCGCCGCGTCTCCACGAGCTCGCGCTTGCGCAGGTATGCCAGATGCTTCGAAATCTTCACCTGACCCTCTCTTAGCGCCTTCTGAAAATGGCAGACGCAAAGGGGCCCGGAATTGAGCAGATTGAGGATGCGGAGCCGGGTCTTGTCGCACAGGCATTGGTAAATCTGGATGAGTTTCAAACCGGAAGTATATACCTAAACAGGAATATAGTTCAAGCGAATGTTTTTGGACAATCTTCCATCGTCGCCGGCGCTTTTAAGCGAAAAACATGACCCCTTCAGCGTGGCCCATTATACCACGCGCCGCAGCACGCGCACACGCTCCCGGCCCACGCGCGTGTCAAAGGCCACATCGGGCACATAATCCTCCACGACTTCGTAGCCCTTGGCAAAGAGCGTCGTCAGGTCAGGCACGCTAAAAGGGAAGGGGGGCCCCTCGTCGCCCGGGTCGAGGTCCGGGTTGATGAACCAGACCCCAATCAGCAGACCCCCTCGCCGAAGCGTCAGGTCAATGCCTCGCCGGTAGTCGGCGCGCAGCGACGGATGCAGCCCGCTCATGCAGGTGTGCTCCAGAACGACGTCAAATGCGTCGCGCATCTCTTTCGGTGGATCAAACAGATCTCCAATCACGAAGCGTTCCGCCAGCTTCGGATACAGAGCACGCGCTTCTGCCACCCCCGTCGGCGCAATATCCAATCCGATCGCATCTAATCCGTGCTCCACTGCCAACGCCACCTCATGCCCGTGGCCGCAGCCCGGCACCAGGGCGCGCCCGCGCACGGCATGACGTTCCAGATACTGGTTCATCGGCGGCGAAGGCGCTCCTTTATCCCAGAACACCTCGCCCTTTCGGTATTTTTCGTCCCAGTCCATATTCATAGGCTTGCTATTATCCCGACATGGCCAAGTCGAATTCTTCATTGGTCCCCCGGAAAAGGCGGGCGAACGCCCGTCTGGGGCTCGCAATAATGGCGGGTCTCATCATCCTTGTCGTCACCGCCCGCGCACAGAATGCGAGTGCTGTTTTCGCCGGCCCCCAGAACATGGACCAAGGTCTTCAAAACGGACTCAACAATATCACGGGCTATGTCTTCTCCATCTTGAAGTGCCTGAGTTTGATAGGCCTGGGAGTGGCCTATTACTTTGTGACGCACCACGGCGTCGGAAAAGCGATCCTCGCCACGGTTGCCGCCATCCTGCTTTGGTTCGCACCCGTCGTGTCCAATATCGCCGAAAATCTCGGGAGCGCAGCCGCGCAGCAATCGACGATCACGTCCGGGGCGCCGGGTTAGATCGCGCTTGCGTCGCAAATGGCGGAGAGCTTTAGTGACCGTTCTCTTGTTCGGGCCGTAGCGTAGTCTGGTAGCGCGCTTGCATGGGGTGCAAGAGGTCGGGAGTTCGAATCTCCCCGGCCCGACCAATTTATTATGTGGCAATAAGTTAGGTGGTATTTCAAACCTCATTTTATTCGCTAGTCATAACAAATTAGGCGGAGAGTCATAACAGGCGCCTTATTGTTCACAGAAATTCGCAGATGCATCCGTGCAATCGCATCAACGGCAAACTCGGGCGACTGTAAACCTCGACCCGCCGGCGGCACCAAATGCGCCGGCTCAATTCCGGCCCCGCATCCAATTTTTGGTACCAGGGCAACAAAGAGATACGCGGTCCGGAAGGGCCACTGTCGGTGAAAGTGTCAGTAAATTCAGGCGGGAACCACAACCCACCAGAACTCGCTGGTACTCCACTGAAACCCGCCCCCTACCCGCTAACGCGGTCGCTTGGGATGCTCTACCATGCAGGGCATTCCCATGAAGCAACGTTTCACTCTGTTTCGCCGAGCGAAGGTATGATCTTGTCACGAGCAATTGTATTAAAGCCTCTCTTTGCCCATACCTCTACACAATAGTCGACATATCCAGGAACTGGATCTACTGTGACGATCTTGAACAGTTCATTGGCGAGGAGCGTGAATCGAACATTGCCAATGCTTACACTGTGTCTTGCCGGATCTGGTAGCCCGAGGGTTATACTTTCATCCAAATATCTCAGCTTGAGACTATCATG
>Ga0182024_10005511_pt1 | contig 28380 bp, 23 predicted proteins | sample P32metaG_FD_120480 | JGI IMG/M metagenome (GOLD analysis project Ga0182024, IMG submission 120480) | Permafrost microbial communities from Stordalen Mire, Sweden - P3-2 metaG (Illumina Assembly) | ecosystem: Environmental > Terrestrial > Soil > Wetlands > Permafrost | place: Sweden: Stordalen...
AATCCGCAGTCAACCTGCTCTTCATTTCGCGTAGCCTGGAGCGGATCGCCGATCACGCCACCAACATGGCCGAAGACGTCATTTTCTGGGTGTGCGGAGCGGATGTTCGCCACGGCAACATGCTGCAAAACGCAGTAGAGCTGAGGAGCTAATTCACTCGCTGCAGGCGGGCAATCAGCTTTTGCGCCAGGTTCTCACCCGAATCGGACCATAACAAGCGGCTGCTGATGCCGCAGTTTTCCTGGATCAGGTTGGTGATTTCCACCAGCTTTTGGACATTGCGCTTTACGTACTCGGCGCCCACCTGGTCCAGGTCGAGTTCTTCCAGCAGAAAGGGCGTGTCCAGGCCAAAATCGACCCGGACCTGCCCGTTCTGCTCGTAGGCTCCCTCGTCGAACTGGGGTCCAAAGCCAACCACGCGCACCACCACGGGCTCCTGTTTCCAGGTTGGATCCAGACCGCCCACGGTTTCCGCTACCCATAGATCCCACTTAAGCTCTAGTTCATAGGCAAAGTCATCATGCAGTATCTCTGTGGCCTCAGCCACTGCTCGTTCCGGGGCGGATTCCTGTACCTCGTCTTCTTCATAGACTCTCTGGTAGAAAGGCGCCTCATTCCAGGAGATAGGGTACGCAGCCGCAGCATGCACACGCGGCGAGTGGCCGGCCCCGCCAAACTGCTTGATCACCGAGACGATCGCCGGCGCGAGCGCGGGCAGGCGAAAATTGGGAAACCACAGACTCAGATACAACCGATCAGCCATCTCTTCATCTTAAAGCTTTCCCCATGGCCGCAATACGGCCGGCAACGGGAGTGAGAAGATGAGGGGTATGGGCATTGTGGATCTTCGGTGGAACCTGGTGGCATCGCTGACTCCATGCGCCTTTCACTCAAGAAAGGCGCATACCCTGTCTCATCTGGGGCTGTGCGATCGGCAATCTGAGTGACGCCGGCCCGCCTGCGCATCTGGATCCTGATTCTTGGCGGGGCACTGGTCGCCGCTATCGCGGTGTTTTTTGTCTATGGCCGGTGGCAGGGACGGCGATTGGGCCATGATCTGCCGTATGGATTGGGGAACGCAATCCAGCAATCGACCGAAGGCTTTACGTATTCGGAGTCGCGGGGCGGGCACACCATCTACACCCTGCATGCCTCTAAAGCAGTGCAGTACAAGAGTGACGGCCACGCCGAGCTGCACGACGTGAGCATCACCCTGTATGGTGCGCAGGGAGCGCCGGCCAACCGCATCTACGGCAACGCCTTCGATTGGGATCCGGTCCATGGCGTTGCCCGCGCCATGGGCGAGGTCCAGATCGATTTTCAGGGATCCGCGAGTTCCGGTTCGCAAGCCGGTAAAGCGCCGGCGGACGACGGCGAAAGCAAGAGCACCGTCCACGTCAAGACCTCGGGCCTGGTGTTCAACAAGCAAACCGGTCTCGCCAGCACTACGGAGAAGATCGAATTCCGGCTGGCCGAGGCGGCCGGCAGCGCGACCGGCGCCAGCTTTGACTCGCAAACCGGAGTCGTCATCCTCACCGCTGATGTGGCCTTCAATTCCAGCGTCAATGGAGATCCGCTGGCTGTCCGTGCCCATCACGCGCAATTCGATCGCGCCAGCCGGTTGCTTTTTCTTCTTCAGGACGTCGCCGACTATAGCGACATGCACAGCTCCTCGGATCAGGCGACGGTCTCCTTCCGTGCGGATGGATCGGCTTACCAAGTCCTGGCGCAAGGGCACGTGGTCCTCACGGGTAGTGAGGGGCAGCAGATCAACACTCGAATAGCGCATATCGATCTGGGGGCGAAGAGCATGCCCGAGCAGGCGATCCTGGATGGCGGTCTACTTTACGTGGCCAATAATGCAGCACGCCTGATGCATGGTTCGGCCTCATCGGGGACGTTGTTGTTCGGCCCCCAATCAACGGTTCGGCACGCCCAGCTACGCGACGCGGTTTCGGTTGTCGACGAGGAGAAGTTACCCCAGGCGAATGCCGGAAAGACCAAGCAAAATTCGCCCGAATCGACCACCCGGCAGATGCAAGCTTCGCAAGTCGACATCGACTTCAAAACCGGGCCGGACCGCAGCCCGCAAGCCGATCACATTCTCGCCGCCGGCGGGGCGCGGCTGAACGTGCACACCATCTATGCCAAGACCCCGCCCGAGGACACGACTGTACAGGGCGATCAACTGTTCGCGACGCTGGTGGACGGGGAGACTCTTTCCAGCCTGCGGGGGACCGGCCACACCAGCCTGGTCACGGTAACCCCCAGTGGGGTCACGCAGAGCAGCAAAGGCGACAACCTCCTGCTCACCTTCGCCCCGCCTCATCCCACTGAAAAACCCGAAGGGAAGACGACGACCAAAGCAAAGCCCGATAGTTCTCCACCGCAACCGGCGACGCAGTTGCAGTCCGCAGTGCAGCTGGGAAATGTGACCTTAGTCCAACAGGGCGCGGCGACCCCTGGCGGGCAAACTCCGGCGGTCACCACCGCCACTGCCCAGCGCGCCGCGTATGACGCAGCCACGCAGGTGGTGCAGCTGTCAGGAAGCCCGCGCATACAGGAAACCAGCGGAGAGTTGAGCGCGACTTTGATTGAAGTTTCGCGGACCAGCGGAAATGCCGATGCGACGGGCGGTGTCAAAGCGACCTATCACCAAACGAACGAACAACAGAACATGGGGTTTACCGGTTCCGGGCCGGTGCATGTGGTTGCCGATCACGCACATCTTGACCATTCCACAGATCTGACCACTTTTTTCGGAAAGCCCGGCGAACCGGCTCGCCTGTGGCAGGGAAGCGACTCCGTTGCCGCGCCGGTGCTGGAACTCTCCAGGCCACACGCAACACTTTCCGCGCATGGTCCGGCTGGCGATGCCGCGCCGGTGAATGCCGTGTTTACCGGTTCGCCAAGTAGTTCCCCAAGTAGTTCCCAAGGACCTCCGGCGGCCAACTCAACGACCCCCCGCGCCAACCCACCCGCTCGAACGCCCTCCGTTGTCCGTTTGCAAAGCCGCACTCTTTTTTACGCTGAGAACGATCACAAAGCTGTTTTCAGCGGGGCGGTGGTCGCGCAGACGTCAAGTGGGTTATTGCATGCGAATTTTATGGATGTTTATTTCACTCCTGCGGGCAATGCACAGCCGTCCGCCAAGGCACAACCGAGCAGCCAGGTCTCCAAAATCGTGGCCCGGGGTGCCGTGGAACTGCGGCAGCCAAGCCGTAAGGGCACAGGCGATGAGCTCACCTACACCGCTGCGGATGGCAAGTTCCTGTTGACGGGAAGCAGCACTGCACCTCCGCGCCTGATCGACCAGGTGCGCGGAACAGTAACTGGGAACGCGTTGATTTTCAATGATCGCGATGATAGCGTCGTGGTGAGTGGGGGTGCTTCCAAGGCAGTAACCCAGACCAGGGTAGCGAAATGAATGCAAAAACTTAGTACAGATGAAATCGGCAAGTCTTATAAGGGCCGTCAGGTGGTTCGGGGCGTAAACCTTGAGGTTTGTCAGGGAGAGGTGGTTGGGTTGCTAGGCCCCAATGGCGCCGGCAAGACTACCAGCTTTTACATCATTGTCGGTCTTATCACTCCTGATTCGGGACAAGTTTTCGTCGATGAAGTAGATATCACGCGGGTTCCCATGTATTTGCGGGCGAGGCAGTATGGGATTAGCTATCTGCCCCAGGAACCAAGCGTTTTTCGCAAGCTGACGGTGGAAGAGAACATCCTTGCCGTGCTCGAAGTGCAATCTCTATCGCTCGAAGTCAGGCGCGCCCGGACGGAAAAACTGCTGGACCAGTTGAACCTGGGGCATATTCGAAAAACCCGTGGTTACGCGCTTTCCGGTGGCGAGCGGCGCCGGGTGGAAATAGCCCGCTGCCTCTGCATTCAGCCTTCGTTCATCCTCCTGGACGAGCCATTTTCGGGCATTGATCCGATCGCCGTTCTGGACTTGCAGGAGATCATCTTCGACCTGAAGGCGAGCGGCATTGGGGTTCTGATCACAGATCACAATGTACGCGAAACGCTCTCGGTTACCGACCGCGCCTACATCATCAACGAGGGGCGTATCTTCCGCACCGGAACCCCGGAGCAGTTAGGGAAAGATCCTGAAGTGCGCCGGGTTTATCTGGGTGAGGGATTTTCGTTGAACTAGGCTGGTTTTCCTGCTGACACCAATGAGTGACCTTGGTCACACGTTGGCGATTAGGAAAAAGGCTTCTACGATCGAGGCTCAGAGAAGGTAAACTAAGGCCGCTAGTGTTGATGCGGTGAAATGCCATGGCTCTTCTACAACCAAAGCTAAGCTTGAAGGTAGCGCAGCGTCAGATTCTGACGCCTGGCCTGATGCAGATGGTCAGCGTGCTGGCGCTCAACAAGCTGGAGCTGAAAGAGCTGATCAACACCGAGATTGTCGAGAATCCGGTGCTCGAGGAGCTGGAAGAGAGTGTTCCGCTCATCGACGATGTCGCTCTTAAAGAGGCAGAGCGCGATCGTAGCGTGGAAGAGGTCGCGGCCCAGGCGGAGCGCGACAAGCGTGATCCTTTTGACGAGATAGACTTTGGGTCCTACTTTCAGGATTATCTGGATCCCGGCTTCCGCACGCCCAACGGTTTTGAACAAACCGACAAGCCGTCGTTCGAGAATTTCCTTTCCCAACCGAGCACTCTCACCGATCACCTCTTCTGGCAACTGGGTTCGCTGAACCTGAGCCGCGACCTGCGCGATGCGGCCGAATATGTGGTGGGCAACCTGGATGAAGACGGCTATCTGATGGCCGGGGACGAGGAATTGTTAGCGGGATTTGTGCGTGAGTACGATCCTGATTCGGCCGCCCCTCCCGGCGCCGCGTCTGAACTTCTCGCCGAGGCAGTGCAACTGGTGCAGAACCTCGATCCGGTGGGCGTGGCCACGCGGAGTTTGCGCGAATGCCTGCTGGTACAGATTGAAGCGCAGCGCCGTGAATTTCATCTCCAATTGGGACGTCACCGGGCGGCTTCGACGGCTGTGCAGGCCGACTCGCCTGCGGGAGACGGTGAGGCTGCTCACCCATTAGGCTTACACGAGGACCGGTTGCAGGTGTTTCCGCTCGCTGCCCGCATTGTCGATCAGCACTTGTTGTTGTTGCAGAAGCGAGACTTGCGCGAGATGGCCAAGGTGCTGAGCGCGCAGCCTGACGCCATCCAGCACGCCATCGACTTTATTCGCAGCCTGGATCCTCGTCCTGGGCAGCGATTTAACCGCTCCGATGCCCGGCTGATCGAGCCTGACGTGGCCTTCGTCAAGCGGGGCGGTGAGTTTGTGGTGGTCATGAATGAGGAAGATCTGCCCACCTTGCGCCTCAACCATGGCTATCGCAAACTGCTGTCGCAGGAAGGCACGGAGAGAGACGTAAAAGAATATGTCAAAGAGCGTTATCGCTCTGCGCTGCAGCTGATGCGCAACATTGAGCAGCGCAAAAACACTATCTTAAGAACCTGCGAGGCGATTGTGCGCCGCCAGGGCGACTTCCTGGAGCGTGGCGTGGACGCGCTGAAGCCGATGATGATCAAGGAAGTTGCCGAAGAGATAGGGGTCCACCCTTCGACTGTCAGCCGAGCAGTTTCCAGCAAATATGTGCATACCTCGCAGGGCGTTTTTGAACTTCGTTTCTTCTTCTCTGAAGGCGTCCACGGGCCGGAGGGGGGCAGCACTCCACTGATGCTGCTTAAGCGTAAGGTTAAGAAGTTAATCGATGAAGAGGATCCGCGAAAACCGCTGACCGATGATTTGATTGCCAGCATGTTGGAGGCACAGGGCATTGACGTCACTCGCCGCACGGTCGCCAAATACCGTGAAGATCTCCGCATTCCCAGCACCCACCAGCGCCGGGTGCGGGATTAAATCAGTCATTTTCCTATTGGTGCAAAGCAGAACTCGACCCGACCCTGACCTGTTTCTGCTGCATCATATTTGTAGCGAGCGTGATTATGGGCAGCTTTTTGTTGACGGAAAGGCCGCGTCAGCTTACCTTCTTCGGTCTAAGCTACAGAGAGGAATGCGGTCCGCCCAAGAGTGGCCACACTTCGCCGAAACCTCAAACTCACAACGATAGTCGAAATGCTATAGAATCGGGCATCTCAGGAGCTTCAACATGCCGGTTGAATGCACGGGCAGGCAGGTGGCAATTACCCAGCCACTGCGCACATTAGCGGAAGAAGGAATCGAACGCATTGCCAGAATTCTAGGCAAGATCACCAGTGCCCACGTAGTTCTGACTGCGGAGAAATACCGGCAGATCGCCGAAGTTACGATCAAGACCCGCAATTGCACGCTGGTCGCTCTCTGCGAATCGAGCGTCAGTATGGAGTCGGCCCTGCGCGAATCGCTGGGAAAAGCCGAGACCCAGGCGACACGGCATAAAGACAGACAGCGCACGCGCAAGCGTCAGCCGAAACTGGAAAAGCAGTTGGAGGAGACGGGCGTTGCGCGCAGCGGCCGGGGCAATGCGGCTGAGAGCAAGTCTGACAAAGCGGTTAATGGCAACGGTACAACCAACGGCAAGAGCCACCCGCAGCCGACGATTCCCGTCACCGTACATTCCTTCCCGGCGCGTGTGCCGATTGCGGAGCCCCACGTTGTTCGTTCGCTTGACTCGGTGGCGCTGCGGCCAATGACGCTTGAAGAGGCGGTCAAGGAGGCGGAGTTTCGCGACCGGGACGTGTTTGTCTTCCGGGATAACGAAGGTAATGTGAAAGTTTTGCACCGCAAGCGTGATGGCAAGATGGAATTGATCGAAGCTCCTTGACAATTTGGGCTTTAGCCACGCCGTGAGACTTGGCTGAGCGGCTTTATCAGCCGCGGAAAAGTCTCTGCACGAAAGGCACGGCTCAGCCGTGCCGCCTTCGGCCGGCCGATGAGGACTGCCGCTGCGTGGTGTAACCCCATTTGTCGCAAACGCAGTGATCAATTGTTCAGCGTCTCTTCACTAATCACCAGTCAGCTCATCCGGATCACCGGCACCAGATGCTTGCGGATTTTTTGAGACCTAAGTAACTGCGACCTCGGAGTTTGCCGGTACTTCTTTCAGGGGATATTCCTGCTTGGAAAGCGACCTTGATACTCAACCCTGTGGGGGCTCTGTCCGCTGCGTTGATCCAATATGAATTCAGAAGCTGAAGTTTCGGTACTTACGACCCAGCAATGGTCTCTCCTCGAATCCTTGCCCTGCTACGTCTTTGTGCAGCGGGGCAAGAACGTGGTCTACGCCAATCGTGGGGCGCGTGAGATTCTGCACTTGGAGGAAGGTGCGTTACTACCTGTCGACGAGCTCTTTAGCGGGAGGTTCCCTGGCTTCGTGTACGCTCATCCGGGCGCCGCGTCCCGAGGGTCTGCCAACGTCTACGGCTCCGGCAGCCAAGCCTATTCCTCCGATTTCTACTGCCAGATGCGCACGCCACTGGATGCTGCGGTGCCGGTCCGCGGGAGCTTCCGCATGCTCCGCGTGGAACCAGAGCCGGAACTGCTGATCGTCGCGCTGCGATCACAACATGAGGCGGAAGACAATTTACGGCAGGATGCGGGGAACGGTGCAGAGCACGGGTCGCCGTCGAACTTCCTGGAGCATTTGTTGAACGCTGCTCCTGAAGCCATCATGATCACGCGCGGCTCAAAAATTCTCCATATCAATCGCGAATTTGAAGCCCTCTTCGGATTCACTGCCGATGAAGCGCTGGGACAGAACACCTACGACATTCTGATTCCCGAAACCCGCCGGCATGAGTTCGATATCCTCGAGCACACCATGCAACTGCATGGCCGGGCTTCGATGGAGACGGTCCGCCTGCATAAGTCAGGCGAGCTCATCGATGTCTCTATCCTGGTGGCTCCGATCAACATGTCGGGTATCGAAATCGGTAATTTTGTAAGCTACCGCGACATCCGGGATAAGAAGCAATCCGACGCCCGCCTGCAGCACGATGCCTTACGCGACCCGTTGACAGGCCTGGCCAACCGGGCCCTGTTTCTCGATCGCCTGCAGCTGACCATGGCTCGGCAGCAACGGCATTCGCAGCTGAATTTTGCGGTGATGTATCTCGATCTGGACCGCTTCAAGGCAGTGAACGATAACCTGGGCCATGCCTCCGGCGACGATCTGCTGGTGCGCATCGCTGCTCGCCTGCGGTCTTGCGTTCGGCCGGAAGATACGGTGGCGCGCTTTGACGGAGACGAATTTGCCATACTGCTCGAGGACGTCACCAATATCTCCGATGTAACCAAAATCGCCGAGCGCGCACAGCACGACATTTGCTTGCCGATCGAGCTGAACGGCCACGAGACCTTCATCTCCGCCAGTATCGGTATCGCCTTCGGCACTCTGGACCACACCAGTCCGGAACAGATCCTGCGCGATGCGGACTTTGCCATGTATCAGGCCAAGTCCAACGGTCACGCGCGCCACGAGGTCTTTGACGGCTCCATGCACGTGCACATAGCGGCACAGATGAAGAAGGAGCAGGAGCTCAAAACGGCCCTGGAAAAGAAAGAGTTCGCGGTCTGGTATCAGCCCATCTACCGGCTGGCGACTGGGGAGATCGAGGGCTTCGAGGCGCTGCTCCGCTGGCGGCGCGGTGACGCGGGCTGGATGCCGCCGCAGGAATTTTTGCCTACGGCTGAAGAGACAGGACTCATCGTTCCCATCGGTATGTTTGTGCTGGAGGAGGCTTGCCGGCAACTGAGTCGCTGGGCCGAAACCCTGCCGGACAAGAAACCGAGCATCGATGTGAATTTGTCTTTGCGGCAGTTCCGGGATCCGAATTTATTAGCGGGGCTCGCGGAATTGTTGGCCAAGTGGAAGATCTCCCCGGGACAGTTGCGCCTGGAAATCTCCGAGGCTGCCGTGAATGAGGATCCGGAGGGCGCCCTGGTGGTTTTCCAGGGTTTAGCTGATCTGAAAATAAGCGCCGCCCTGGATAATTTCGGCGCCGGCCTGGCTTCCATGAACCACTTCCTGCGCTTGCCGATTGATCTGGTGAAAGTCGATCGCCGGCTGATTGCCTACCTGCCGATTCCGGGTAAGCAGGCAGCGATCCTGCAAACCATCTTTGATCTTGGACGCATGCTGGAAGTGCGCATGCTGGCCGAGGGCATCGAACGCAAGGAACAGTTGGACGCGTTGCTCAAGTTCGGTTGTGATTTGGGCCAAGGGCATTTATTTTCGCCGCCGGTTTCGCAGGAAAAGACACAGGCGTTACTCGAGAACGGCAGTTGGCGCATTTAAGTTACTGTTGAATGCTACGATGGCCCCATGCCCCGCAGACGCGAGCCAAAACCCACCTCTCCCAAGGCCTCCAAGAAGAAGGCTGCAGTGGTGCCCGCGGTTGCTTCCGAACTGGTAATCCTCACTGGACTTTCCGGATCCGGCAAGGCCTCCGCGCTCAAGGCGTTCGAGGATTTGGGCTTTTATGCGGTCGACAACATGCCGCTGGAGTTGATCCCCGCATTTGCTGACCTGGTGCGGCAATCGGCGGAGATTAACCGTGCAGCACTGGTCGTCGACGTGCGCGAGGGACAGCATCTCGATCGCTTTCCCGCTATCCTCCGCCAGGTAAGAAAAGTGCTTTCGACCACGGTGGTCTTTCTCGACGCTTCCGACCCGTCCCTGGTGCGTCGATTTTCCGAAACCCGGCGTCCCCATCCGCTGGGCCGCACGGAAACGGTGGTTCGTGCTATCCATGCGGAGAGGAAGCTTCTCGATCCCATCCGCAATCTGGCCGACATCAGTGTCGATACCTCCAGGTACAACGTGCATGAATTGCGCGCCTACATCCTGCAAAAGTTTGAGCGTGGAGATACGGACAAGAACCTGTTGGTCTCGTCCATCAGTTTCGGTTACAAGAACGGGGTCCCTCTCGAGGCCGACCTGGTTTTTGACGTCAGGTTCTTGCCCAATCCGCATTTCGTGCCCGAGTTCCGGGACCTGACCGGGCGCCATCCCAAGGTGGCGAAATACATCCGCGAGTTCCCCCAGACGGCTGAGTTTCTGGACCGGGTTACGCAACTTCTGCTCTTCCTGTTGCCGCATTACATCGAGGAGGGCAAGAGCTATCTCACCGTGGCTTTTGGGTGCACCGGGGGCCAGCACCGCTCAGTAATGATTGCCGAAGAAGTGCACAAGCGGCTGGCCAAGGAAGGATACCGGGTCAAGGCAGTCCATCGGGATATGCCCCATTAAGGCTTTCCCATGGAGGCGACCAATCAGTCCCGCAGGGACGTCTGAGAGTAGCCCAGGACACAGTCCTGGGTAAGATTTGCGAGGGCGAACAGTCCCGCAGGGACGGCTGAAAAACCCATCGCGCCGATCCTGAATACCCCCACCCATTCTCCAAATTCCAGCGCAAACCCAGGGATAACGCCCTATGCAGCTTTCAGCCGTCCCTTTCGGGACTGTTCGTGGACGTGGCACTAACCCAGGACTGGCGTCCTGGGCTACACTCAGCCGTCCCTACGGGACTGATTTGATCGAGTCGCGCCTTGACATCTGATTCTCACGCGGACTCTTTAAACCCCTGACAGAACGTATCCGGATACCCGAACCATGGCCGCCGGCGATTACAATAGCTGGATGCGTTCCGTGCAGCGCCGCGCCTTTGGGGTTTCTTCGTGAAGAAGGTGCTGCGTCTGTTGGACTATGTGCAGCCGTATTGGCTGCAGGCGTTTTCGTCGGTCGTCCTGATGGCCGGGGTGGGCCTTCTGGATGCCTTCCGCCTCCTGCTGGTCGGTCCCATTTTCGACCGCGTGCTCAACCCGACCGCGCCCGACCGCACCATCCCGCTCCTCGGACCTCGCTTCGGCATAAGCCTGCAACAAATTGTTCCCTCGCATTTCCACAACGCATGGGACATCGTCGCCTTTGCGCTGGTTGCTTCCACTTTGCTGAAGGGGATCTTCGATTATTGCGGAACCTACCTGGTGAACTATGCCGGTTTCGGCATGATCACGGACCTTCGCGATGATCTTTACGACGCTATTCTGCGGCGCTCCGTCTCCTTTTTCCAACAGAATGCCACCGGCACCATCGTTTCGACCCTGATCAACGACATCGAGCGGGTGCAGTTTGCCATGTCCTCGGTGCTGGCGGAACTCCTGCAGCAGTTCTTCACCTTGATCTTCACCGCCTGCGTGGTGGTTGCCCTGGGCGGCAAGCTGGCGTGGGTGCTGCTACTGTTTGTTCCGGTCGTTTTGGCCTCGGCCCGCAGGATCGGCCGCCAGGTGCGGCAGACTACGCGCAAGGGGCAGGACAAGCTGGCCGAGATCCAGAACATTCTGCACGAGACCATCACCGGCAACCGCATCGTCAAGGCTTTCAATATGGAGTTTTGGGAGATGATGCGGTTCAAGCAGGCGGCTCGGCGGCTGTTCGACGCGAACCTTCGTTCGGTGCGTGCACAGGCCATCAGTTCGCCGCTCATGGATACCATTGGCGCGGTGGCGATCGCCCTATTGCTGTGGGTCGGCCGCAACAGCATCCGCAACCATACACTGACCGCCGGAACCTTCTTCGCTTTCATCATTGCGGTTTTCAAGCTGTATGAGCCGGTGCGTAAGTTCGCCCTGTTCTACAACAACTTCCAGCAGGCGCTGGGCGCGTCCTCGGAGATATTCCGCTTTATGGATACCCAGGACGAGGTGCGGGAAAAGGTTGGTGCCTCCGTGATCAGAGAATTCCGCCAGCAGATTCAATTCGAGAATGTCTGCTTCGACTATCGCAATGAAGAAGGCGAACGGCAGGTGTTGCGAGAAATCAACCTGGTGGTCCCGCGGGGTGAGGTGGTCGCGCTGGTTGGTCCCAGTGGCGCCGGCAAGTCGACCCTGGTGAACCTGATTCCTCGGTTCTTTGACGTAACGGCAGGCAGCATCCGCATCGATGGACATGACTTGCGGGACGTGAGCCTGGCTTCTCTCCGTGCCCAGATCGGCAACGTAACCCAGGAAACGATTCTCTTCAACGACACGGTGCGCAATAACATCGCCTATGGCGAAGCGGGCATCCCCATGAGCCGGGTCATCGCCTCCGCCCAGGCAGCCCTGGCGCATGACTTCATCGAGCGGCTTCCGGAAAAGTACGATACAGTGATCGGGGAAAAGGGTTTTCGCCTCTCGGGCGGAGAGCGACAGCGCATCGCCATAGCCCGGGCGATACTTAAGGACGCGCCTATCCTCATTCTTGATGAAGCCACCTCAGCCCTTGACTCGGAGAGCGAGTCGCTGGTGCAGGTTGCCCTCTCTAACCTGATTGCCGGGCGGACGGTGTTCGTCATCGCCCATCGTTTATCGACCGTGCGCCGCGCTTCGCGCATCGCCGTGATCGAAGACGGCCAGATCACCGCCATCGGCCCCCACGAAGAGTTGCTCCGCGTCTCTCCTACCTACCAGCGCCTGTATCAATTGCAGTTTATGGATCCGGCGGAGTTCCCCGGCAATGTGCTTCCCAAAGAAGTGCTCGAAGCCGCATTAAGCGCAGAGGTTCAGCCGTGAGCTCTCCTGTCCATTCCACCCCTGTGCATTCGATGACCGGCTTTGCCCGGGCCAGCGGCCGCATCAACGATCTCCTTTCCTGGAATCTTTCGCTCAAGAGCGTCAACCACCGCTTTCTCGATTTGCACATGCGCATGCCGGCCGGCGCTGAACCGCTGGAGATGCGCCTGCGCCGGTTGCTCAAGGAAAAGGTGCTGCGCGGCCACCTGGAAGTGACCTTGACCGTCGATCGCGGGCTTCGCCCCAGCGCTCAGTTTGATCCTGATCTTCTGCAGGGCTATATCGCTGCCTTCCGCGCCGCCGCGAAGGAGAACGGCCTCGAGCAGCAGCCGGATCTGAATGTCATCTTCCGCCTGCCCGGGGTGTTGACCGGAGAAATGCGCTTCAGCGAAGAGGAGGTCCAGGCCCTGGAGGAAGATGTGGCGGCGGAAATCGGGCCACTGGTGGAGGCGCTGAATCGCATGCGAGCCCAGGAGGGCGCCGCCCTTGCCCGGGACCTGGGCACCACCATGGAGCGCCTGGACCACTCCGTGTCCCAGGTCGCGCAAATGCGGCAAGAGGTGCAGAGGGCCTACTTTGAACGGATTAGCCAGCGCATCGCCGCCCTGCTCAACGGGAATGGGGTCATCGATCGGGACCGGGTGCTGCAGGAAGCGGCCATGCTCGCGGAGCGTAGCGACGTGGAGGAAGAGGTCACCCGGCTGCGCACGCATATCCAGCATTTTCATTCGCTTTTGCAGGCAGGCGGCGAGATGGGCAAGAAGCTCGACTTCCTGCTGCAGGAGATGAATCGCGAGGCCAACACCCTGCTTTCGAAGACCGGCGGGGTGAGCGGGAACGGCCAGCGAATTACTGATTTGGGCCTGGGAATGAAATCGGAGATCGAAAAAGCGCGCGAACAGGTGCAGAATCTTGAATAACACTTGTGCGGGACTGTGCGCGTAGCGGACCGCTGTATCATCAGGACAACACTTTGGCAGGAATTCTGTTCATCATCTCGGCACCTTCCGGGTCTGGCAAATCCACTCTGGTGAACCGGCTGCGCACGCTGGTGACCAATTTGGACTTCTCCGTCTCCTACACCACGCGCGCCCCGCGACCTTCTGAACAGCAGGACCGCGAATATCACTACATTTCGCGGGCCAAGTTTAAAGAGATGGTCGACCGGGGGGAATTCCTGGAGTGGGCTGAAGTCTTCGGCAACTACTACGGTACCGCGTGCCGCTCACTCATCGACGCCCAGGCGGCAGGCAAGGATCTGCTGCTCGACATCGATGTTCAGGGAGCGGCCCAGGTGCGAGACAAAATGCCGGATGCGGTGAGCATTTTTCTGCTTGCGCCCGATCCGGAAACCCTGGCCTTACGCCTGCGCGAACGCAGCCGCAAGGAAGGCAGCCTGCTGGAGGAAGAAATCGCCAGGCGGTTGGCCAAGGCCCGAAGTGAGATCGAGAATTACCGGCAGTATCGCTATATTCTGGTTAACGATATTCTTGATGACGCGGTGAAAGCCTTGACCGCGATTGTGATCACGGAAAGGGCCACGCGCCTTGGAGCGCCACCAGACCCTGAGACTGCGCGCATGATGCAGCTCGCCGATAAGTGCCGCCAGACGAACGCCACCGATCGTGTGTACAAGGTGCTTTCCTCGTTCGGTCTGCTCGACATGCATGCCACTCGCGCCTGAAAGTCCGGCGACAAACTTAGGAGGCAAAATGACGCCAGAACATGGACTTGACAGCAATTTTCGCTACGTGGTCATGGCAGCCCGTCGCGCCCGGCAACTCCAGAATGGCGCCCAGCCGTTGATTGATTCCCGCTCCAACAAGGCCTGCCGCGTAGCCCAGGAGGAGATCGCCGCGGGCAAGGTCAAGGCGGCCCAACCCAGGGCCGAGATGGTTGGCGAGGTGATTCTGGACCCGGATACTGCGGAAGACAGAGAGCCCTGACATCGTACAATCGTCGTTATGAAGGTCACGGTCGGTGTCTCCGGAGGCATTGCTGCGTACAAAGCGGCAGAGGTAGTGCGAGCCTTACAACGCCAGGCACTGGATGTACACGTGGTGATGACGGAAGCGGCCCAGAAGTTCATCACACCGCTGACCTTTGCCTCGCTTACCGGTCACAAAGTGATCACCGGACTATGGCCCTCGTCTCCGGGAGAGGGCGATCTTGACTCTTCCATCGAGCACATTGGGGAAGCGCAGACCACGGATGCCCTGGTCGTGGCGCCGGCGACCGCGAACGTGTTGGCAAAGTTCGCTCATGGGCTGGCCGACGACTTCCTGACCACTCTGTTTCTGGCCACCCGTGCACCGGTCATTGTTGCGCCGGCCATGAACGTCAATATGTGGGAGCACCCGGCCACCCGAGCCAACATGGAGATTCTTGAAGGGTGCGGGGTAAGGATTGTGCCCCCGGACAAAGGCCCGCTGGCCTGTGGCATGGTCGGGAGCGGCCGCCTGGCCGAGCCGGAGGCCATTGTCGAGGCGGTGCTGGCCCAGCTCCATGGCCGCAACGACCTGGCTGGTGAGACGATTCTGGTCACGGCCGCCGGGACGCGGGAAGCGATCGATCCGGTTCGTTTTCTGGGTAATCGCTCCAGCGGGAAAATGGGCTATGCCGTGGCCGAGGAGGCGCAGTGCCGCGGGGCACGGGTGGTTTTGGTGAGCGGTCCTACCGCACTCAAGCCGCCTGCCAATTGTGAGCTGGTTTCTGTGGTCAGTGCCGAGGATATGCGGCGCGCCGTTCTTAGCCGCCTGGATCAGGTCACGATCGTGATCAAGGCCGCTGCGGTCGCGGATTACCGCCCGCGCGTATTGGCCGGACAGAAGATGAAGCGTAGTGGTCCCATCACCCTGGAGTTTGAGCCGACGGAAGACATTCTGCGCGAAGTGGTGGTCTCCAAACGGCCGGGTACGCTGGTGATCGGCTTTGCCGCGGAAACAGAAAACCTCATCGAGCACGGTCGCGACAAGCTCCTGCGCAAGGGAGCCGACGCGATTGTATTGAACGATGTGTCTCGTCCGGGGATCGGGTTTGATTCCGATCGCAACGCGGCTACTTTTCTAACCCCGAAGACTGCTATTGAATTGCCGGAGATGACCAAGCATGAGCTGGCGAGTCGCATTCTTGACGAAGTGATCGCCCTGCGCCGCCCCGCATCGGTGGTCGCCGAGACCGGCTTGGTATCGAGCAACTCCAAGCTGCAGGATTAGCGGTAGCTTAAGAAAACCGCAGATCTCTCCACTGCGCTACGCTCCCCCGGATTTCCTGTGGAACTTGGTGGCGTTGGCGCACGTTATGCTGCTTTCCTTAACGAAAGCAGCACACGCGGCAATGTCCAGCGCTGCGTGGCAAGAAATCCGGGTCCGGTCGAGATGACAATTCATTTTTAAGATCGGATTCCCTGTTCCCATGGGAACTACCAGACCTTCCCTTGCAAATGAATTGTCATCTCGATCAGTCTGACTCGCAACCAAGGCTCTGGGTGCCCCATTCTACGCCCGCTTTTGGCGTAGAGTGGGCTACCATGTCTCCCCCACAGCCCTTTGTTCATTAGGACCGGAGCGTACCCGGATTTCCTGCCACGCAGCACTGGACGCGACCATGTGTGCGGCTTTCGTTAAGGAAAGCCGCATGAAGTTCGCCAGCGCCCCCAACCTCTTCAGGAAACCCGGGGTAGCGCAGCGGAGAGATCTGCGGTTTTCTTTTAACCCTACGGTTCTCTCTCTCGGCATGTAAGCTAAAAGAAATCCGGTTCAGGCCAATGTCGTTCGATCACCAATTGCAACAAGCTATCGCCGCGCACATGCAATACCTGCGCGATCTTGGTATCTTCGACTTTTATCGCCGCGACACAGATGTTCTGATTGAGCCCACCCCTCAGGAGTCCGTCATTCCTCCACGCAAGTCCGTCCCTCAGCAGCCGCCTGTTGGCTCGTTTGTTGCTCCGCCAAGCCGTGCCGAAGCGTTGCGCGCGATCCAGTTCGAAATCGGTGACTGTACCCGTTGTGCGCTCAGTGCCGGCCGGAACAAGATCGTGTTTGGCGACGGCGACCCCAATGCGCGCCTCATGTTCGTAGGCGAGGGGCCAGGAGCGGATGAGGATGCGCAGGGCCTCCCATTTGTCGGCCGCGCCGGCCAACTGCTCAACAACATGATCGCCGCCACGGGTCTAAAGCGAGAGCAGGTCTACATCGCCAATATCGTCAAGTGCAGGCCACCCCAGAACCGGGTACCCGAGCCGGAGGAGGCCAACACCTGCTCGCCCTTTCTCTTCCAGCAGATTGACGTCGTCCGGCCGGAGGTCATCGTGGCCCTCGGTTCTACAGCCGCGACCTACCTGCTCGGCGCCAAGTCCTCCCTCAGCGGCCTCCGCGGGCGGGTGCACAAGTGCCGGGACACCAAGCTCATCGTTACCTATCACCCGGCCTACCTGCTGCGGGATCCGCGACAGAAAAAAGAAGCATGGCAGGATCTGAAGCTGGCCATGGCCGAGCTGGGATTGTCCGTTCCCGCCCGCTGATGGCAATTTTCTGTGACGTTGTTTTGCCGGTGCCGCTCGATCGGGCCTTTACCTACAAGCTCAAAGAGAATAACGACCCGCCCGTCGGCGGCCGCGTCGTGGTGCCCTTCCGCAATGAGAAGTTGATCGGGGTCGTTACCCGCTTGCACGATGAAGCTCCACCGGTCGAGGCACGGCTGATCGAAGCGGTGCTCGACCAGGAGCCGATCCTCAATGCGGAGCTGATGGAACTGGCGGCCTGGATTGCGCAGTACTACCTGGCCCCACTGGGCGAAGTGTTGCGCAGCATGCTTCCGCTCATGGCCGAGGTGCGCCGCTCGACCAGCTATCGCATCAGCGAAACCGGCTTGACCATCCTGGTCGACGGGGCCGAGCAGGGTTCCTCGCGCCGCTCGCGCCGCAGCGCGGATGATCAGGATATCGAGTACACGGTGCTGAACTATCTTTCCGACGGACAGCCGGCAAAGAGCGCAACCCTGCGTCATGCTACCGGTGCCACCGCAGAGCTGTTGACCAACATGCTGCGCAAGAAATGGCTGCTGCGCGAAACCGAAGCCACGCCTCGCGATGCCCGCCGCCTGGTGCGCTATGCGGTGCTGGTCGCCGATGCGCGCCCGCCCAAACTAAATGAGAATCAGCTGGCGATTCTCGCCGAACTTGCGGGCGCCGATGGGTCGCTGCCGGTTCCGGTCTTGCGCCGGCTCGAAATTCCCGCGACCACATTGCAAACCCTGGTGAAGCGGGGTTTGGTAACCATCGAAGAGCGGCCTGCGGCCTTTCATCTTTCCAGCGCCGCCGGGCGAGCGACCCAACACGTTCTGAACCACGCCCAGCAAGCTGCATTGGCTCATATTGAGGCCACGCTCGATGGAAAAGGCTTTGGCGCTTGCCTGTTGCACGGCGTGACCGGTTCGGGCAAGACGGCGGTGTATCTGGCCGCCATGGAACACGCGCGGCTCGCTGGGCGCTCGGCCATTCTGCTGGTGCCCGAGATCGGCCTCACCCCCGCCATGGCGGCGCAGCTACACTCCGCATTTGGCGGCAGTGTGGCCCTGCTGCACTCCGCGCTCACCCCGGACGAGCGCGCCGAGCAGTGGTATCGTATCCGCCGTGGCGAAGCGCGGATTGTAGTTGGCACCCGCTCGGCCATCTTTGCGCCGGCGGTGAACCTGGGCCTCATCATCGTCGATGAGGAGCACGACTCGTCTTACAAGCAGGAGGAGATTCCGCGGTACCACGCCCGCGATGTTGCCGTGATGCGGGCCAAGATCAGTGGCGCTACGGTCGTTCTCGGCTCAGCGACCCCGTCGCTCGAGTCCTGGCGTAATGCGGAGACGGGCAAATATGCCTTGATCGAGATGAAGGAGCGGGTCAATCAACGGCCGCTGCCGGTGGTGGACCTGGTGGACATGCGCCTTGAATTCCAGGAGACGGGCAAGGAGAGCATTTTTTCCCGGGTGCTCCTGGAGCGAGCGAAAGCCGCCATCGATCGTGGAGAACAAGCCATTATCCTGCTCAACCGGCGCGGCTATTCCTTTGCAGTGCTATGCCGGGCCTGCGGCGAAAAGCTGCAATGCGAGAACTGCGCCATCGCGCTGACCCACCACAAGCCCATCATCCCGGGAGAGGCGGTTGCGAATCCAGCAGGGCAGCGGCTCAAGTGTCACTATTGCGGATACGTGAAAACCGTGCCCAAACGATGCCCTAAATGCGAGAGCGAACACCTGTTTTACCTGGGGGCCGGTTCGCAGCAAGGCGAAGAGCGTTTGCAGGAGCTGTTTCCGCATGCCCGTATCGGGCGCATGGACCGCGATACCATCCGGAACCGGTTCGATATGGAGCACCTGCTTACGCGGCTGCACAGCGGGCAGATCAATTTGCTGGTGGGCACGCAGATGATCGCCAAGGGCCACGATATCCACGGCGTCACCTTCGTTGGGGTGGTAGGCGCAGATCATGCGCTCGGCCTGCCGGACTTTCGCGCCGCCGAACGGGTTTTCCAGTTGCTCACCCAGGTCTCCGGCCGCGCGGGACGGGGAGATTTGCCCGGCAATGTACTAGTCCAGAGCTACTACCCCGAACACTACGCGATCCAATGCGCAGCGGCGCATGACTTTAGGTCCTTCGTGAAGAAGGAGATGCAATACCGCAAGTGGATGCATTATCCGCCTCACGCTACGTTGGCCAACATCATCATCCAAAGCCAGCGGCTGGAGGAGGCCGCCGGCTGGGCCACAAGCCTGGGTAAGTGTTTCGCCGCCATGCCACTTGAACATGTGCGTGTGTTGGGGCCTGCAAGCGCGCCCATCGTGCGCATAAAACGCATCTATCGCTTTCATCTTCTGCTTAAGGCGGAAAAGCGGCAGGCCCTGGCCCGGACGCTACGGGCCGGCCTGGCGCAAGCGGAGGCGCTGGGCATTCCCCGACGGAATTTAATCGTCGACGTCGACGCCGTGAACCTGATGTGACCGCGAAGAGATCAGGCCTCTTCCGAGCCGAGCTTCTCGTAAAGCAGCCTGCGATGAATTCCCAATCTGCGCGCTGCCTCCGCTTTGTTGCCGTTGGCAGCTTCCAGGGCTCGATCGATCAACAACCGTTCCCACGCCTGAACAGATTCGCGAAAAGGTAGATCAAGAAGCTTTTCGAATTCGCTCGTCCTCGAAGCAGACCCCATACTGTCTTCCGTCGTAATTAGATCGGGAGTAATCACCCGGCCCCCGCCTTGCAGCACAGCCCGTTCAATGATGTGCTCCAGTTCGCGGACATTCCCGGGAAAGGTGTATCGCTGCAGCTTGAGGAGGGCTTCCTCGGTGAAGCCGGTCACTCGGAATCCGTGCTTCTGGCTATAGTGCTGCAGAAAATGCTCTGCGAGCAGAACGATGTCGGGGCGGCGATTGCGCAGCGATGGAAGAGCGATGGGCACGACGTTCAGGCGAAAGTAGAGATCCCTTCTGAATCGTCCCGCCGCAACATCTTCTTCGAGACTTCGATTGGTCGCCGCGACCACGCGGAAATCCGCGGTGACCGACTGCCCACCGCCGAGACGTTCGAAAGTGTGTTCCTGAAGAACGCGGAGCAGCTTGGGCTGAGACGCCAGGGGTAATTCACCTATCTCGTCAAGAAAGACAGTGCCGCCTTGCGCGCTTTCGAATTTTCCCGGCTTGCGATTGAGTGCGCCGGTGAACGCACCTTTCTCGTAGCCGAAGAGTTCGGATTCGATGAGATTCTCCGGCAGCGCAGCACAGTTCACCACCGCGAAGGGGAAGTCTCGGCGTGCGCTGTGCTCGTGAATCGCCTTAGCGACCAACTCTTTTCCTGTGCCGGATTCACCCGTGATCAGCACCGTCGAGTCTGTTTGTGCAACCCGGCCAATGGCTTTGAATACTTCCAGCATGGGCGCGGAGAAACCTACAATCTCGCCGCTTGGTGTGTGCGTGTCAGCTACCTTGCTTCTGAGCCGGGCGACTTCCTTCTGTAGCGACGTGTGCTCGAGAGCGCGCCGGATGGTGACCAGAACGTCGTCGAGATCAAATGGCTTAGTGACGAAATCGTAGGCACCGAATTGAATCGCTTCAATGGCGTTGTTGCTGGTGCCGTGCGCCGTCATCACCAGAACCGGCAAATCAACCAGACGGCCATCATCCCTCAGAAGCTTCAGCAGTGCACCGCCATCCATTTCCGGCATGCGCCAGTCGCAGAGCAAAAGATCGAGTGCGTGCGACTGAATGATCGCGTAGGCTTCCTTGCCGTTGGCCGCGGTAAGCACGTTGTAACCAGCCTCTTTGAGCGCCTCCGAAAGGCTCTCCCGCAAATTGCGCTCATCATCGACAACCAGAAGAGTCACTTGAATTCTCCCCTGCCTGGCTGCTCGTCCAAGGTTCGAGGCAAAATCACTTCGGCCAGAGTGCCTCCGCCGGGAACGGCCTTTAGTTCCAGACTGCCTCGGTGAGCGCGCACAATCTCTTTGGCGATCGACAATCCAAGGCCAGTGCCTCGCGCCTTGGTGGTGAAAAACGGATCGAAGATGTGTGCTGCGGCCTCCTGGGCGAGGCCTGCTCCGTTGTCCTGCACGCTGAGAGCAACCTGGTCGAGAGTCGCGTGGGCGGAGAGAACAATTTTCTTTGGCGTCGATTCCATTCCGTCGAAGGATTCCATCGCGTTTCGCACTAGATTCTCCAGTACCTGGCGGAGCTTCCACGGATCTCCGCTCATCATTCCTGGTGTCGACTCCTCATAGGAGAGCGCTATCGACGAGCGTTCCGCTTCTGGCTGCAGCGTGCCCAGCAGGTCTCGGCACATCTGGCCCGGGTCGAAGCGCTGCAGTTGAAGCCGGATCGGCTTCGCAAAGTACAACAGGCGATCGAGTACGGAGCTGAGCCGGTCGATTTCTTCCAGTATCAGCTTTGCTCCGCGGTCTACCTGGTCCGCGTCCTTGCTGCGCAGCGACATCTGAGCGCGGAGACGAATCGTCGCCAGCGGGTTGCGCAGCTCATGCGCCACCCCTGCTGCCACCTGGCCCAGTGAGGCCAGGCGTTCCTTATGATGCAGTTGCTCCACCAACTGGCGTTCCTCAGCTATTTTTTGCCGCAAAGAGATTCCGAGCTTGTCGATGCCGCGCAAAATAGTTTCCAACTCCGCCGCGCTCGCCTCCCCGCGGCGAGGTTCACTGAGATCCCGTTCCAGATCCTCGAGCCGGTGTTGAATCGTCGATACATCAGTCTGCACGCTGCGCGTAATCCAAAAAGCAATGCCCACACAAGCAGTCGCTGCAAATGCAAGACCGCTCACGCCCAGCAGTGCCTGAACATCCCGGCCCGAGTTTGCGTCGTGTAACCGATGCATTGCCCACACACTGCCAAAAGCATTTCCATTGTGCGCCAGTGGTACAGCCTGAAACAGGATCACATCCTGCTGCCCGCGAAACATGAATGAGGCGGGTTTGCCGGTTGCAACTGCTTGCCGGGCTACAGAAAGGATCGTTGGACGTTCGCGGGGAGGAATGTCCCGCTTGGGCCCGGGTCCCTCGCTGGTGGGGAACGCGTAGCCTTCCAGGCTATCTGTCGAGGAAGAATAAAAGCCGCCCTCAATTCCCGGATCGCGACCCAGAGCGTTGATGGTGAACTCACCGAGCCTGGCGTCTGCGTCCGGGCCCGGGGGAAGGGTGAGGGCGGAGAGTCCGTCACCAGGATGCGAGCGAACCGCATTCAGATAGTCATTGGCAAATGTGTTTACGATGCCCAGCAGGTTGCTCGCCGCGTCTGTAATCAAGGCAGACTGAGTTTGCCGCAACAGAAGAAAGAAGCCAGTGAGCGCGGATGCCAGCAAGACGCAGACCAACAGCGCGAGCAGCAGAATGCGGCTGCGCAAGCTGCGCAGCACCCGGGTTCCACTGGACTGGTTCATTCAGACCGAATGCCTCAAGAAGAACCTCTCCATTGTCGCGGATGCAGCGGATTCGTGATAGCCCCGCGATACTCATCTTCCGGTGGAGGCATTGGGGACCAGTAGTTGAAAGATTGCGGCGGCAACGAGTGCCAGCGCGGCAAAGGCGACAAAGGTGTAATTGAAGCCGAGATGTTGCAGGATGATGCCCGAGAGGATAGGCCCCACGACACCGCCGATCGCCTGGGCAGTGGCGAAGATGCCGAGCAGTGAATTGAATTGTCCCTTGCCGCGCGTGAGATCAGCAGCAAAGGCAACGATCACAACGCCATATATGCCGGCGCCAATGCCGTCGAGTGCCTGCAGGAAGACCACCATATGGGGGTTGTGGGCCAGGGTGTAAGACAAAATGCGCAGCGGCAGCGCCCAGAAGGCGATCGCCATGACTGGCTTTCGTCCCCAGGAATCGCATAGTTTGCCGCTGGCCCACGCGACCGGAACCATGACCATCTGTGCGGAGAGAACGGTGAATGTGGTGAGCGCGCTCGACCCGCCAAGCTGCTTGATGTAAAGGGCGGTGACCGGCAGTATCGGAGCGTTGGCCAGATGGAAGAGCGCGACCGCAGCCAGCAGGAATAGAACCGAACGATCGTGCAGCAGGATGCTCCACTTCGGTTTAGCTTGTTTTCCATCGCCAGACGCGACGCTTTCGTCCAGTTCCTGCGATCGGATCCAGTAGACCGAAAAGGCGCCCACCAGCGATGCAATCGCTACGGAGTAGAAAATGGAGGCGCTGCCAAAGTATCGGACAGCGAGGAAGGCCAGCAATGCGGCGACGATATTGCCGGCGTGGTTCCATCCCTGGTTTTCGCCCAGCGTACGATTCAGGCCCTGGTAGCCGACAAGGGCCAGCGCCAGTGTGCCTAGCACAGGGATGAAGAGGCTTTGGGCTACTCCAGAGAGGAACAATAACGAGTCGACCCAGATTGCCGTGTGCGGGACGAAAGGAATAACACCGAAGCAAATCCCAACAGCGATGGAAGCGACGAAGAAGAGCAAGCGGCGGTTCTGAACACGATCCACCAGAATCCCGGCGGGTGTTTGGAAGAGCAAGGTTCCAAGACCCAGCAGCGCTGTGGCTACTCCAATCTGGTCGTATCGCCAATGCGCTTCCCTGAGGAAGGTATTGAGTAGCGGCAGCACAACACCGGCTGCTTCAGCCTGAAAGAAGTTCGCAGCATTGAGTCCGAACCTGCTTTGCAGCGATGGTGATTTGTAGGTCTCTTGCGCCTGCTTGGCCACAACCATGCAATAAGCAGAAGCACGTAGTGCGCCATTCGACTCCGTCCTCGAGAAGCTTCGAAAAAAAGTCCCTGTACGACGGGTACAGCTTCAGCCGTCCCTTCGTGTGCTGGTGCTGATGAGGGTCTGAAGTGTGCGTGAGGAGCGAAAAGAAACCGCAGATCTCTCCACTACGCTGCGCTCCGGTCGAGATGACAAATTTGTTGAGCCCTTCCCAGGTGTGCCTCCATTGGGTGGTGTGGCCATGTCCCTGCAATAAATTTGTCATCTCGACCGGAGCGCAGCGTAGTGGAGAGATCTGCGGTTTCTTTTCGCTCCTCACGCACACTTCAGACCCTGAGATATTGTCTTTCCGACGCTTCATTGGCGTACTTCGTGACGCCCTATTGCTTCTGAAAAGCGTACCTCACGGCCGAAGCCGTGTCCTTCGTCTTGGTTTTCCCGTTTCCAAAACAGATGCCATTGACCGCTCACATTACGAACAGCGTTCGCTTTTCACTCACACAGCGAACGCCGAGCGTACACATCGAACCTGATGGGAGAGAAGAGGAGGAGTAGGGGTCGAATGGTTTGTACGCTTTGCGCGTACCTCACATTGGCGCATCGATTGCTTTTCCTTTCAGTGCACGCAGGAGAAGCTCATGAAACCAAATCACGCACTACTGATCACCGCGCTCAGTCCAGTATTGACACTGGCCGCGAGTGCGCAAAATCCATCCGTGCCACCACCTCCTCCCCCCGTCGCCTATGGCGCATCACCGATGGGCACCGCCGCTACTTACAGCAGCCGGATAAGCACGGTTGTGTATGGACCGCAGGGTGAGGTTCAGGCGCTGGCGCTGCGAAACGGGGTCGCCGTTAGCCTGCCGCCTGATCTGGGCGCGCAGCTCCAGACTCCAATCGTCAGGGGAACCCGGGTTCAGGTGAGCGGAACGCAGAGAGTGATCGCCGGGCAAACCAGCTTGCTCGCGCAGAGTCTCACGGCGAACGGCCGGACTATGGTCGCCAGCCAACCCCCGACTCAAGATGGAGGAACCGCCGCAGCGGCCCCGCCGCCACCCCCGCCGCCTCCAGGGCCGCCGGTTCCCAGGGGACCTGCTGCCAGGCGTGGCCCTGGCGGACCACCGCCTCCGCCCACGCCTCCCCCGGCAGATGGCGCAGCAGCTCCCACGCCTCCTCCTCCGCAGATGTAGAGGTGACGCCATGAGAAAGTTGAGCATCATATGCACGGTCTCTGCCGGGATGTTGATCGCCGGGTGTGCGGGTCCTTTGGGCCCGCCACTCGGCCTTGGTCCAGGTCTCGATCAATTTGCCGGTATCGCAATGCTCGCGGTCTTGGTCGCGCTCGCCTGGCGTCCCATCAAGAACGCGCCGGGATCACGCATTGACAACCTTTCACCGATCGACATCCTCAGAAAGCGTTATGCAGAAGGCGACCTTTCTGAAGAGGAATACCAGCGCATGATGGAGAATCTCTCACGATCGAAGGTCAAGTCAGCATGATCTCCGTTCCGCTCGGACACGAGTTCTATCCGCAACCGCCGGATGGGGCCGGGATCATCTCGTGGATTCACTTTGGCGACCTCGGCCCCAATAAGAACGGGAGAAAGTGGTAGATGATCTCTGCCTCTTTCTCCCACATCCTTTTAGCTCTGATTGTCGCCATCAGCATTCTCCTGATGCTGATTCGTCCGCGCAACATCCCCGAGGTTTATTGGGTCGGCGGCGGCGCGATCCTGCTGATCGTTCTCCGTCTCATTCCGCTCAAGCTGGCAGGAAAGGCGGCCGCAGAAGGGTCTGATGTCTATCTCTTTCTCATCGGCATGATGCTGCTGTCGGAGTTAGCCCGCGAGCACGGCGTCTTCGACTGGCTTTCTTCCGCGGCGCTCAAAGGAGCGCACGGTTCTTGCGTCCGTCTTTTCACCCTGGTCTACGGCGTTGGCACGCTGGTCACCATCTTCATGTCCAATGACGCAACCGCGGTTGTTCTCACTCCTGCGATTCTCGCCGCCATACGCAAAGCCAAAGTTCCGCCGCTACCCTATCTATTCGCCTGCGCGATGATCGCCAACGCTGCCTCCTTCATGTTGCCGATTTCCAATCCGGCAAACCTGGTGGTCTTTCATGCGAATATGCCGCCGCTGGGACGGTGGCTTGGCTCATTCGGCGTGCCATCCATTCTCTCCATTGCGGCAACCTATGTGGTGTTGCGGTTTGTCTTCCGCAGTGAACTTTCCGATGGCACAGAAGAAGGCGATGGCGCGAGGCCGCTTTCCCCGAAGGCGTTATCGATGACCGGCAAGATTGTGCTCTGGGGCATCGCCTCCATGGTGGCCGTCCTGTTGACCGCTTCTGCTCTCGACCGGGATCTCGGATTGCCCACCTGCCTGGCAGCACTCGCGATCAGCGCGGTTGTCTGCATCAAAGCGCGCTCCAATCCCTGGAGTCTGCTGAAAGAGATCAGTTGGGCAACCATTGCCCTGGTCGCCGGCTTGTTCATCATGGTCGACGCCGTACAAAGCATTGGAGCCCTCAAGCTAACCCAGGCGGCCCTTCAAGGGGTCCAAAGACTTGCTCCAGCTCTCGCCGCACTGATCACCGGCTTTGTCGTCGGCGTCGCCAACAACCTGGTCAACAATCTGCCGCTGGGATTGATCGCCGGCGCAACGTTGCAGGCGGAGCATGCCAGGGGACTGATTGCGAATGCGGTATTAATCGGCGTCGACCTGGGGCCGAATCTCTCCGTGACCGGCTCCCTGGCCACCATTCTGTGGTTGATCGCGCTACGCAAAGAGAAGCTGGACGTGAGTGGCTGGGATTTCCTCAAGGTCGGCGCCATCGCCATGCCGGTAGCCCTGGCGGCCTCCATTGGCGGCGCAATTCTGATGCAGATGCTGGGCACGAAATTCTAGCGCAGCGTACAAGAGGAGAACTAATGAACGCGAGTTGGATCAGGCTGGGGTCGGGTTTTAATCTCGCCCTTCTAGCGGAACAGGTCGATGACGCTGGTGCCTACAAAGGGGGCGGGCAGGAACGTCAGCACCAGAATGGCAAGAGCCAGCCAGCCGAGCCAGCGATAGTTGTAAGGCATCAGCGGAAAATACGGAACGTGGGGGTGACGCATAGCGGGCAGCAGCAGGATGACTCCCCACAGCACCCAGCCGGTCCACAAGCTTACGCCCATCGCCAGCAGGATTACGGGTACAACAAACGTCATCCGCCGATGGGATCGGGGCGAGATCGCATACAGAATGTGACCCCCATCCAACTGCCCCGCGGGAATGAGGTTGAGCGAGGTGACAAACAAACCCACCCAACTGGCGATCAGGATGGGGTGGGGAATCAGGTTGTCCATGGAAGGTACCCAGGGAAGCCACGCGGCAAGGGCGCGGTCCAGCAGTGTGACAGTTAACGGCCAGCGAAACTGCACCAGCGCCGGACCCGAGCCGGGACCGGCAGGGCGCGAGAGCAGGATGCCCAGGACCGTGGTGGGAAGCGCAACCAGGTATCCGGCAATCGGTCCTGCGATGCCCACTTCAATCAGCGCCCGGCGGGAAGGAATGCGGGAACGGATCCGGATCACGGCGCCGGCCGTCCCACTCAACGTGGGAGCGGGCAAGACGTAGGGCCAGGAAGCGCTGATGCCATGGTGGCGGCAGTAAAAATAGTGCCCAGCCTCGTGGGCCAGCAGTATCCCCAACAGAGCCAGCGAGAAGGACCAGCCGCTGGCCAGCGCCGAGGAATGCGTCCAGATCCAGTGCAAAGGGAACAGATCACCTTCGTTGACCAGCGGCGGCTGGCCGAGGCGAAAGTTCTGCATGAGCAGGGCACCGGTGCTGGCGGTGGTGAAGATGCTCACCACCAGCAGGCATAGCGGTAACCAGGCAATGGAACGCGGCGCTCTTTGCGCAATATCCGAGTGGTCGGCAGAGCTGGGGAGGAGCGGATGGTCCGCGGTCGGCATTTCTACTTCGGTCAAGGGGCGGGCTAAGAATCCAGCAGGTGAAGTTCCTTGCCCGGCTTGAAGCGAACAGCCTTGCCTGGAGTGATGGTGACTTCCGCACCGGTCCGCGGGTTGCGGCCAATTCCCGTCTTACGCGGGCGGACATTGAATACGCCAAAGCCTCGCAACTCGATCCGGTCGCCCGAAGCAAGCGCTTTTTTCAGGCTCTCAAAGACCGTGTCGACTGCCGCTTCCGCTTTGTTGCGCGGTAGTCCGGTCTTGGCGATGACTTGATGGATGATGTCCTGTTTAATCAATGCCTTTACCCCGAGGGATGAATAGGTAACAGCAATGGCCGGAGCTACGTCCTCATCGTATAGCGTGTTTCCGGTATGGTCCAGCAGCTTCCTTGGGATCGAGATTGTCAAGCAACCCGGCCTCCCGTAAGATGCAGTTTCCAGAAGAAGGATTTTTACCCCTCAGTACCGAACCTGGATCCGCCAGGCCGGTTTCCCTTAAGGAGTTGCATGTCTATTCAGTCCGACCGGTGGATTCGCGAGCAGTCGCAAAAAGGGATGATTGCTCCCTTCAGCGAAAAGCAGGTACGAGAAGGGGTGATTTCTTACGGCCTCTCCTCTTACGGCTACGATCTTCGCGTTTCCGATGAATTCAAGATCTTCACCAACGTTAACAGCGCAGTCATCGACCCTAA
>Ga0182024_10005512_pt1 | contig 28375 bp, 25 predicted proteins | sample P32metaG_FD_120480 | JGI IMG/M metagenome (GOLD analysis project Ga0182024, IMG submission 120480) | Permafrost microbial communities from Stordalen Mire, Sweden - P3-2 metaG (Illumina Assembly) | ecosystem: Environmental > Terrestrial > Soil > Wetlands > Permafrost | place: Sweden: Stordalen...
ACTCAGAGTGTTCGATGGCCGTGCGCCCTTCTTCACAGTCGAGGACGAGCTCGACCTCGTCGCCCTGGCGAAGCAGCCGCCCGACGACGCGCTCGCCGCCTGACCGTCTGCGCGACAACCTGTCGGCCCATGTCGGGCGGAGATGCCGCTTTCGGGTGCCCGGCTGTCCGCCGCTCTCTCGGCGAGGCACCCCAGCGAGTACCCGGCTGCCCGCTCGCTCCCGAAGTTTGGCTCTGCAGCTGGCCCGAGGACGGGGGTCCCCGCCCCTCCGCTTCGCTTCGACGCGGGGACCCCCTTCCTCGACCAACACATCACAGATGTTTATGGCGAGGCCAGATGCAGAGTGGTTAGCGGGAGCGAGCGGGCAGCGGCAAGCTGAGGAACGAAAGCAAGCACGAGAGGGCAGCTGGCCGTGGAGACTACGATCGGGGCGGACGGGGGGCTCATGAAGCCAAACTGCGGGGCAATGGGTCGAAACGAATGCGACGGAGACGGCGGCACCGGGCCTGGCGATGAGCCAGCGGAGAGACGGTGCGAGTGAGGATCGCTGGTAGCGGTTCCGGCACGCAGTGGCACAGCGAGCGCAGCCGAACAGCAGCATCGAGGGGAGAGGAGCGCTGTCGGGGTCCAGGCCTAATCGACGGCCATCGACGTAGCCGGCGGTATCGACGCCGTAGACGGCGAGTTACGGGCTGGAAATGGTGGCGCTCGCGGCGGTCCGGCGTAGGTCGGTCGGCCCAGAGAGCAAATCTGCTCGCCGAGACCGATGTTGCTCGGCTTTATAGGTGATGACCACCACGACAGCCGCGCATGAGGGCTACCGTCGCCACGCCGAGCTCTTCGGAGCAGAGCGCGGCGACATGAGCGCTCTGGACAGGGGTATGGCGTTGTACTACGCTGCAAGACGTGGCCAAGGGCAGGCTCCTGAGCGTCCGTCTCGACTCTCGCACGGAGGAGCGGCTTGCAGACATCGTTCGGATTCTCAGCGAACGGGGACCGGAGCCCAACGCCAGCCAAGTTGTGCGGCACGCCATCGACCAGCTCTATGCGGGGCTGCGCGATGACGGATCAGATGACGCTGAGCGAAGCGGCCCGCGTGATGAGGGACGCCGTGCGTGACAAGAGCTACCAAGTCACGCCGCTTGGCGAAGAGATCGCGAACTACCTGCACGTCAAGCGCAAGCGCCTGACCGCCTCAAGTCACCGGGACTACGAGAGCGGCCTGGACAAGCTTGCGCGATACTTCCCCGACCTGCGCCTCGAGGATTTCGAGCCGCCGGCAGGGACCGAACGTTTGGAGGAGTTCCTAGACCACCAGTGGGGCGGCGGAGCGCCACGCACGTACAACAAGAACCTGTCCATCGTCAAGGACTTCTTCCAGTGGCAGATCAGGCGCGGTCGGCTCCATGGCGATCCGACCCTTCTGATCGAACGGGCCAAGAGCCGACAGGTCTATCGGACCACCTTCACGACCGACCAGCGGCACGCGATCATCGCCGAGCAGGCTTCCCTACGGGATCGGATCGCTCTGCGACTCCTGCTCGACTACGGCATCCGCAAGGGTGCCCTGTGCGCGATCCAGTTCAAGCACTTCGATCACCAACGCAAGCGCCTCACGATCTTCACGAAGGGCGAGAAGATCCGCGAGCTGCCAATCCCGGATCCCGACTTCTGGAAAGACCTGGAGCGGCACATCCTCGACATTGGTGCTCGGGACGACTACTACCTGCTCAGCCCGCACAAGAGGATTCCCGTGGGCGCCCCGGACGAGCGCGGGCACAGGCGGGTCGAGCTGCGGCACTTCCACGAGACGAGGATGAGCGAGGCGACCGCCCATCGCTGGTGGTACCACTGCCTTGAGAACGCTGGGATCGTCGCGAAAGGCACCACGCGCGGCGAGAAGATGCACAAGGCGCGCCACACGGCGGGGCAGCGCGTCCTCGACTCAACGGGCAACCTCAAGGCCGTGCAGAAGCTCCTCGGCCACAGCTCGATCCAGACGACCGGCGACGTGTACGCCGACTGGGACATCGACCAGCTCGCGGCAACGATGGCCGAAGTGCTGGCAGACGAGTCCTAGCGAATCATTTCAATCGTCTCCCCCGACGAAAGCCCGCGTTTACTGGGCTGTCGGGGGGTTTATGGAGACGGTGGGAATCGAACCCACGTCCGCGATAGCGTGATGATGGCTTCTACGAGCGTAGCCGGCGCTCTGATCTCGTCCCTCGCTCGCCTCGCCGGCGGGGTTGTGGGGGACCAGTCTCCTGAGATGTTCCCGGCTTGGCGAAGACGGACCGCGCCGGGTGAGCCTGCTTTCTGATCCCGGCCTTCCCCGCCGCAGGCAAGCGAGGCCCGAGACCTCACGGCTTAGCTATTGACTAAGCGGCGAGGGCGTACTCGTGAGAGTCCGCACTTATGGTTTTCCCGGGTGTTTTACGAGGCCGCCCGGGCACCTCGACTCGCAACCATCCCCACTAGCCGACCGCGTCGAAGCCTGTCGTCCCCGGGGATGCTCTGCAGTGCCATTGTAACGGCGCCCACCGCTTGGAGAAAAAGGCGGGGCGCCGCTGGGGAGAAAAAACGACGCGGTCCCGGGCCGCCTGAGGAACCCACCAGTCGAACCCGAAGGCCCTTTCTCGTGGGTGGCGCGGCCTCACACCTCGGTGGCCTCGCTCTTTGCGGCTCGGTTCCGCGTCTGGATTCAAGGTAGCTCGACCCTGCCGGAAACGCAACCGCTCGGCGAGCAACTACCCGCACTTTCGGTAAAAAACGCTCAGCTTGATCGGCCGTTAGGGAGCGCTTAGGGGTGCTGCCACAATGGAAGGTATGGACAGCAGCGAGATCTCCTACCCCACCGCGCCCGTGCTCGGAAGCGCAGCGCCCGGCTCTGCGCCCCCGCGGCCCGGGGAGAACCCCTTCGGCGAGCCGCCCCAGCGAGCTGCGCCCGCACGCAACCTGCGCAAGCGGATCAGCAGCGCGTTGGCGGCGGTCGGAGCAATGATCGCCAAGTTCTTTGCCGCCATCAAGGGCCTCGTGCTGTTGCTGCCCAAGCTGAAGCTTCTGACGACCTCGGGCACTGCGCTCGTATCGGTCGCCGCCTACAGCCTGTTCTGGGGGTGGGAGTTCGCGGCCGGATTCGTGGTGCTGCTGTTCCTGCATGAGATGGGCCACGTGATTGCGCTGCGGCGCGAGGGGATCAAGGCGAGCACACCGATGTTCATCCCCTTCCTGGGCGCGGCGATATTCGCCAAGTCGCTTGGCGACAACGCGCTGGCCGAGGCCCGCGTTGGACTGGCCGGGCCGATTCTGGGCAGCCTCGCGGCGGCTGCGGTCGCGGTTGCGGGCTGGCTGACGGGCAGCTCATTCCTGCTGGCACTCGCCTACGTCGGGTTCCTGATCAACCTGTTCAACCTGCTGCCGGTGGTACCGCTGGACGGAGGGCGGGCGATGGCGGCGATGGCCCCCTGGATGTGGTTCATCGGCTTCGGCGCGCTGGTCGCGATGGTGTTCATCTTCCCGAACCCGATCCTGCTCATCATCCTGCTGTTCGGCGGGATGGAGACCTGGCGCCGCTGGCAGCAGCGCAGGACGCGCTCGCTCGAGCAGGCCGCCTACTATCGCGTCTCGCCCCGTCACCGGATGCTCGTGGGAGCTGTCTACATCGGCCTGATCGTGGCGCTTGCGTTCGGGATGCACGAGACCCACATCCTCTCCAGCGGCGGCCACAGCTTCGGCTCGATCTAACGCCTGGCCTCACGCACGGCCCGTTCCATGTCCCGCTTGGTCTCCCGCTCGCGGATCGACTGGCGCTTGTCGTAGAGATCCTTGCCGCGGGCGAGCGCGATCTCGACCTTGGCGTGGGCGCCGGAGAAGTAGATGCGGGTGGGCACGAGCGTCAGCCCCCGCTCCTTTGCCCGGGCGGCGATACGGTCCAGCTCGCGCCGGTGGAGAAGCAGCTTGCGCACCCGCTCGGGATCATGGTTTTCGCGCGCCGCCGGACCGTAGGGAGGGATGTAGATCGAGTGCAGCCACAGCTCGCCGTCGCGGATCGCCGCGTAGCCGTCCTTCAGCTGTGCGCCGGATTCCCGCAGCGCCTTGACCTCGGTTCCCTCGAGGACGATCCCGCACTCGATTCGCTCGATCAGCTCATAGCGGTGGGAGGCATAGCGGTTGGACGCCACGTCTCCCGCGCCGATCTTGCGCTTTCCCTTGCCCTTTGCCACCGACCGAGCCTAGATGGTGAAGGCCGCCGGCGCCGACGGCGATGATGAGGATGATGATGATGAGGATGGCTCCGCCCTTTCGGGCTCCGCGGTCGCGCTCGCGCCGGCCGTCACCGCGCGGGGATGAGGTCGACGCGGCCGCGGACCGTATCCACGCCGTCCACGCGCACGTCGATCGGATCCCCGAGGCGAAGCGTGGCGCCAGTGCGGTCCCCCTCGAGGATGGTGCCGAGCTCGTTTATCTCCCACCACTCCCGTTCCGGGTTGGCGCCGGCCGGCCCGATGCGCAGACGGCGCACCGGCAGCATCCCTTCGTAGATGCCCTGCTCGCGCGGGAAGGAGACGAAGGCGCCGGCGGAGATGAGCCCGACCACCTCTCCCGCGAACCCCTGCTCCAGACCGTCGGTGAAGAGCGTCCGCTCGAGGGCGAAACAGCGCGCCACATCGTCGGCGTCGCGCTCGACTGTCATCGCGTCTCGCTCACGTTCAGAGGTCCAGGCGCCCAGCTCGGCGAGCTCGCCGGCCCGCGGAGCGCTCTCGGGGCCGCCCACCGTCGAGAGGAGCGCGCGGTGGCAGACGAGATCCGGGTAGCGGCGGATGGGCGAGGTGAAGTGGCAGTAGCTCGATGAGTGAAGGCCCGCGTGGCCGAGGTTGGTGGGCGAGTAGTAGGCCTGCATGAGCGAGCGCAGCACCAGCGAGCTCAGCGCGATCCGGCCGCTCCCCGTGCGCCGCACGTGCTCATCGACCCGGCGCGACATCTCCCCGACGAGCCCGGCGGCGCGGGAGCGGGACATATGATCCGGCAGCGCCGGGGTGGGCACGTCGAGCGAGGCAAGCTGATCGGCGAGCCGTTCGACGCGCTCTGGCTGGGGGCGCTCGTGGACGCGATACAGGCAGGGCACGCCGCGCTGCTCGAGCTGCCGGGCGACGGCCTCGTTGGCGGCGATCATCAGATGCTCGATCAGCCGGTGGGACTCGGTCTGCACGCGCCCGCGGACCTCCGAGACGTTGCCCTGCTCGTCGAATGAGAACTCGGGCTCCTCGGAGTCGAGCACGAGCCCGCCCTCCTGCTTGCGTGCCCACTGCAGGGCGGCTGCGGCCTCGCGGGCGGCCATCAACGGCTCCTGCCACGGCTCACGCGCTGACTCCTGGCCCGCGAATATGCGATCAACGCGCTCGTAGTCGAGACGCTCGTCGGAGCGGATCAGCGAGCGGTAGAAGGCGGCGCGGCCAACCTCCGCGCCACGCAGCTCGAGCTCGACGGTGACCGCCAGGCGTTCCCGGCCCGGCACGAGCGAGCAGGCCTCGTCGGACAGCGCCTGCGGCAGCATCGGCTCCACCGCTCCCGGCACGTACACGCTGGTGGCCCGTCGCCGCGCCTCGCGATCCACGAGCGACCCCTCCCCCACGTGCGCGCTGACGTCGGCTATGTGCACCCACACGCGCACTTCGCCCCCGTCGATGTGCTCCGCGGAGATGGCATCGTCGAAGTCGCGAGCGCCGATCGGATCGATCGTGAAGGTGGGCAGCCTGCGCAGGTCGCGCCGCGCCGATCCCGGGTCCCGCTGGTCGAGGCCTCGATCGCGGGCCTGCCCCGCCTCGCGCTCCACCTCGGGGTGAAAGCCGCGCTCGAGCCCGCGGTCGAGCATCAGGGCCTCGATCACGTCGCGAGCCACCTCCGGGCGCCCGATCACGCGCACGATCCGTGCCGGTGAGCCCCGGCGGCCCGGCCTGCCCAGGCGCACCAGCACGATGTCACCGGCACGGGCCTTGGCGGCGGCTCCACGCCCGAGGCTGCCGCCCAGGGCGATGCCCCGGTGCCCCGCCCGCGGGCGCTCCTGCTCGTCTCGCCGCGGCGGGAACAGCGGCTCGGCCATCCAGAACCGCCCCCGTCTGGCGAGCACGGCTACGATCGTCACTTGGCGTGCGTGGACGCCGCCACCTTCGCGGCCAGCGTGTTCAGCGCCACGTCCAGCCCATGGGGTGTGTCGACGCCATGTGGCACGAGCACTTCCGGGAGTACGCCGGCGCCCTGTTTGACGCCCCCACCGCCGAGGTTGCGTCCGTTGGGCGTGAAGTACTCGCCAACCGTGATGTCCAGGGCGCCGCCGTTGGAGAGCGGCTCCTCCTCCTGAAAGACGCCCTTGCCAAAGGTGTGGGTGCCGACGACGGTCGCGCGATGATGGTCCTGCAGGGCGGCCGTCACGATCTCCGAGGCCGAGGCGGTGTTGGAGTCGACCAGCACGACGACGGGGATCGAGGGCGAGATCGCGTCGCCGGTGGCCAGCAGCGTGTTGGTGGGCTGGGTTCGCCCGCGGGTGGTGACGATCGTGCCGGTGGGGATGAAGATGCTCGCGATCAGCTGCGCCTCCTCGACCAGACCGCCGCCGTTGTCGCGCAGGTCGAAGACGATCCCGCGGGCGCCCATGTGCAGCTCGTGTTCGACGGCCTGGCGCACTTCGCCGTGCGCGCCGGGACTGAAGGTGGCGAGCGCCACGACGCCGATCTTCACGCCATGGACCGTCTGCGTGGTCGAGGCTACGACGGGCTCTGAGATCGTCGCGCGCGTGATCTTCAGGGTGCGCGTGAAGCCGCGCTTGCCGTGCGCCCGGCGGGGCGCTTCGCTGATGAGCTCGACATCCGTGCCGGGCAGCCCCTTGATCAGCGCGACGGCCGCGTTCGCGCTGAGGCCTTCGAGTTTGTGGCCGTCCACCTCGAGGATCAGGTCACCGGCCGTCAGCCCCGCTCGAGCCGCCGGCGAGGAGTCGAACACGCGAGCGATCAAAAGGCCCCGGCGTTCGGGGTCGACCGCCACGCCGATGCCGGTGAAGCTCGGCGGTGAGTTGAATTCGCGGAATTCCTTCGCCGACAGATAGTGGGAGAAGCGGTCGCCGAGGCTCGCCACGACGCCCGTCAGCGAGGCGTCGGCGAGCCGGCTCTTGGGGATCGGCCGGTAGTAGTCGCTCGAGATCCGGTCGATCGCTTCATCGACGACCCGGGTGGCGTGGTCTGAGACGAACGCGCCCCGCGCAAACGCGGGCAGGTCTTCCGGATGCCCCCCCAGCCAGACGCCGGCCACGAGCAGAACCGGAAGCGCCAGCAGGAGCAAGCCCAGCAGCGGCTGTTGTCGTCGTGGGGACATGGCCCTGGGCAGACTACGCATCAGATCCTCGGAAAGCGCTGCAACGATCCCCTCCGCCAGGCGCTGCGACGGCCATCGCCGGGCGATGGCGCCCACTGTTCTAGGGTGGGCGTCAATGAGCGTCATCTCCACCACGACAGTCGAGGCGAACGGGCTGCCCGTGCACAGCATCGCCCTACCCGGCACGCGGGCGCTGACGGTGCTCGTGGCCTTTGACGCAGGTGCGCGCAACGAGCAGCCGCAGGAGAACGGGATGGCCCATTTCCTCGAGCATCTCGTGTTCAAGGGCGGCGAGAAGTACGCCACCTACAAGGACGTCAACGAGACCGCGGAGCGGCTGGGCGGCGTGCTGAACGCCTACACGAGCCACGACCTGGTGGCCTTCCACATCACGGTCCGCGCCGAGAGCGCGGGGCAGGCGATCGACCTGCTGACGGACTTCGTCGGGCGTCCGCGCCTGGATGCCGAGGAGCTCGATCGCGAGCGGGGGGTGGTGATCCAGGAGATCAACCGCGCCTACGATCAGCCCTCCACCGTGGCCGAGTACCTGATCGACCGGGCGGCGTTCGGCGAGCACCCGCTGGGGCGCACGGTGCTGGGCCCCGAGGAGAACCTGAGGAGCTTCACCCGCGACGGGATCGTCGCCTTTCGCCAGCGCCGCTGGGCGGGTGCCAGCGGCGGGGCATTTCTCGCGGGCAACCTCGATCACCTGCCCGCGGAGCAGGAGCTCAAGGAGAGCTTCGCCCGCTTCCCGGCGCTGGCGGCGCCGGACCCCTACGCGCCCGCTCCGGGCTTCTCGCCGAAGACCCTCGTGGAGGAACGCGACACCAACCAGTCGCACCTGCGCATGATCTACCGCCCCGACATCGCGGTCTCAGACGTGCGCGAGCGCGCAGCGCTGTCGATCTATTCGACCCTGCTCGGGGGCTCGATGGGGTCGCGGCTGTTCGAGGAGATCCGCGAGAAGCGCGGCCTGTGCTACTCGGTGTATGCCATCGACCACGTGTTCGCCGACGTGCCGATCCTGCAGCTGGGCTCGGGGTTGGAGTCGGCCAAGTGCGTCGAGGCCTACACGCGAATGCGCGAGATCGTCGAGGAGCTGCGCGAGCACGGTCCCACCGAGGAGGAGGTGCAGCGGGCCCGCGCCTACGCCGCCGGGCGCACGGTGCTGGCGTTCGAGAACACCAACGCCGTCGCCCGCTACGGCGCCAATCAGGCGATCGTGTTCGGCGAGGACATCGACCCGGACGCCGCCATCGCGGCGCTCGACGCCGTCACCTTCAAGGAGGTGAGGGAGGTTGCCGCAGGCGTGGCCGAGAAGCTCGCGGTTGCCTGCGTGGGGCCCCACGCCGCCGAGGAGTTCTAGGAGCCGAGCTCGGCCAGCTTTCGTGCCGCGGCGGAGTGAGCTCCCGCCATCTCTCTGACCCACCGCGAAGCCTCGCCGAGATCGAGCGCGCGCGCCTCGACCATCGCTTCGATGTCCACCCAGTCCCGCGGCCGGTCGAACATCGCCTTGAAGACAGCCAGCGCCGTGCAGTCCAACACGGGAATCGAACGACCCTCGAAGGAAACCTGGCGGACATCGCCGGCGAGGTGATCGTGAAACCGCAGGACGCTGAAGAACAGGTCGATCGGCATCTCCTCCCACCACAGCCGGACCTGCCCGTCCCGTTCTGCCTGCTCGAGGGCGAGTCCGCTGATCGCCACGCCCTCGGGCAGCGCGGCGAACACGTCCTTTACGCGGTCCGGCCGGACGAACACGTTGACGTCGAGATCCCTGGTTCCCCTCGGTTCGAGCGTGCAGTAGCCAAGCGCGATGGCGCCGCCGATCGCGTGTGGGATTCGCGCCCGATCGAGCGCGTCGTGCAGGGCCAGCAGACGGTCGCCGAGCTCGCTCACGCCACGAGCCGGATCAGCGGCGGATACGCGAGCTCCGGCCGCGGTCGGTACGGCAGCTGCTCGGCCAGGTCGAGCACCTGAGAGAGGACCTTCCCGGCGTGCTCTGTGACCGCGCGATCGGCCCTCGGCGCGAGCCGCAGTTCAAGCCCGGCCGCCCGGGCGATGCCGGCGAGCGCCGCTACGGACGGCTGGCGATGACCGTGCTCGTAGGCGCTGAGCACCGAGCGCGCCAGGCCTGTGCGACGTGCGAGCTCGGCCTGCGTCGCCCCGCTTTCGCGGCGAATCTCGCGGATCAGCTCGCCGGCCACAGCCTCGCTGTGATTTGACAGCAGCGCCATACCCGCATGATAGCGGATACGCTAACGAAATCCCCAAGTGTTAGCGGATCCGCTACTCAGTAGCGGAAGCCCACCCGCCAGGTGGTTTGGGGAGCCGTGGTCAGGCGCTAGCCGATTGCGACCATGCGGTCGATCGGAACGCGCGCCCGAACGGCGATCTCCTCGGGCACCCGCACCTCGTACTTCTCATCGCGCAGGGCGTCTCTGAGCTTCGGCAGGGTGATCATCTTCATGTACCGGCAGGAGGCCTCTGCGTTGGCGGGGATGAACTGCACGTCCGGGGCGGCCATCTGCAGCGGGTAGAGCATGCCTATCTCCGTGGCGACGACCGCCTCGCGCACCTTGGGCTCGCGCTCGGCGGACTCGGCGTATTCGAGCATGCCACCGGTCGACAGCATGTGCACGCCCTCGGCCGAGACGTCGCCGGCGGCGACGTACTCCATCACGCTCGTGGAGCAGCCGCACTCGGGGTGGATCAGAAAGTCGGCGCCGGGGTGGGCGGCGCGGGTGGCTTCGATGTCGGCGGGCCGGATGCCGGCGTGGACGTGGCACTCGCCGTCCCACACGTGCATGCGCATGCCCAGCTCCTTCTCGACGTAGGCGCCCAGCCACATGTCCGGGCCGAACAGGATCTCGGTGTCGGCGCCGTGGGTGTCGTAGATGTGGCGCACCACATCGACGGCGTTGGCGGATGTGCAGCAGTAGTCCGTCAGTGCCTTCACCTCTGCGGTGGTGTTCACGTACATGACCACCACGCCGCGCGGGTACTCCGCCCTCCAGGCCGCGAGCTGCCCGGCGTCGATGGAGGCGGCCAGCGAGCAGCCGGCGTCGAGGTCGGGAATCAGCACCGTCTTCTCAGGACACAGGATCGAGGCGGTCTCGGCCATGAAGTGCACCCCGCAGAACACGATCGTGTCGCCCTCGGCCGCCGCCGCGCGGCGGGACAGGCCGAGTGAGTCGCCCACGTAGGCGGCGACGTCCTGCACCTCTGGAACCTGGTAGTTGTGGGCAAGGATCACCGCGTTGCGCTTCAGCGCGAGCGCGCGCACCTCGTCCTTGAGCTCTGCGATCTGCGCAGGTGACAGCGCCTCGGGTGTCCCGGTGGGAGCCATCGGCAGCGTGAGCGTCATGGCAACACCTCCAAAATCAGGGACAGGTCCAGCGCGGCAGCGGAGTGGGTGAGGGCACCCATCGAGATCCATTCTACCCCGGTCTGCGCCCGCGCCCTGAGCGTCTGGAGCGTCACCCCGCCGCTCGCCTCGAGGCTCGCACGCCCGCCAACCTGGGCGACCGCCGCGCGGAGCTCATCGTCATCCATGTTGTCGAGCAGAAGCCGCGGAGCGCCGGCCGCGAGCGCCTCTTCGATCTCCTCGCTGTTGCGGACCTCCACCTCGAGCGTGCCCGCCAGCTCCGGCGCGGCCTCGCGGGCGCGGGCTATCGCCTGCGCGATGCCGCCGGCAGCGGCGATGTGGTTCTCCTTGATCAGGATCGCGTCATACAGCCCGGCGCGGTGATTCATCGCGCCGCCGGCGACGACGGCGGCCTTCTCGAGGGCGCGTAGCCCCGGGGTGGTCTTGCGCGTGTCGAGCACCGTCGCGCTCGTCCCATGCACCGCGCGGGCGGCCAGCGCGGCCATCGTCGCCACGCCCGACAGGTGCGCGAGGAAGTTCAGGGCGGTGCGCTCGGCGGTGAGCAGGGCGCGGGCGCGTCCCTCGACGCTCAGCACGGAGCCGCCGTCCTCGCGCCACTGTCCCTCCACCACCAGCCGCTCGAAGCGCGCGCCGGGATCCAGCGTCGCGAACACGCTCTCGGCCGCGTTGAGGCCGTAGATGACGCCCGGCACCTTCTGCGTGATCAGCGCGCGAGCGCGCGCTCTCTCGGACACGGTTGCCGCCGTGGTCACATCGCCCGTGCCGATGTCCTCCTCGAGGGCCGCCTGCACGAGCCGGGCGGCGGCGTCGTCAGCATTGGAGCTCACCGCGTTCAGCATAGGATCAGTCGCCATGGACACACGGTCCGCCACCGATTCGCGCGCCACGCTCGCCCATTGGATGGGACCACTGGACGCCAACGGCGCCGGCTTCGTGCACGGCGGGACCGTGATGAAGCTGGTCGACGAGGCAGCCGGCCTGGCGGCGGTCAAACACTCGCGCTGCCGGGTGGTGACCGCCAGCATGGACCGCATGACCTTCAGGGTTCCCATTCACGTCGCCGAACTGGTCACCTTCCAGGCGAGTGTCAACGCCGTCTGGCAAACCTCCATGGAGGTCGGAGTGCGCGTCGACACCGAGAACCCCCGCACCGGTAAGCGCCGGCACAGCAACAGCGCCTACCTGACCATGGTGGCCGTCGACGAGGAGGGCAACCCGGTGCGGGTCCCGCCCCTGCTGGCCAGCGGTGAGGAGGAGCTTCGTCGCGAGAGCGAGGCCCAGCTCCGCCGCCGCAACCGGCTGGCCGAGCGCGAGCAGATCGAGGCTGGACGCTGAGCCGACGGCGCCACGGCCGCGCCACGGCGCGTGCCTGGCCACGCCCGGATCCGCCCGCGAGGCCGTCGCCGTGGGCACGGCTCGCCGCCGCTATCCGGGCGAGGCCGCGCTGGACAGCAGGAAGGCGCGCACGAACCCATCCAGGTCTCCGTCGAGAACGCGCTGCACATCGCCCATCTCGAGCCCCGTGCGGTGGTCCTTGACCATCGTGTAGGGGTGCAGCACGTAGGAGCGGATCTGCGAGCCGAAGTTGACGTCCTGGGCCTCCCCCTTCTCGCGCGCGATCTCCTCCTGGCGTTCGCGCTCGTGGCGCTCGAGCAGCTTCGCGCGGAGCATGGCCATCGCGGTGGCGCGGTTCGAGGACTGCGAGCGCTCGTTCTGACACTGCACGACGATCCCTGTGGGCCGGTGGGTGACACGGACCGCCGAGTCGGTCTTGTTGACATGCTGGCCGCCCGCGCCCGAGGCCCGGTAGGTGTCGACCTGCAGATCGTCCTCGTCGATCTCGATCTCGCCGGTGTCCTTGACGACAGGCGCGACCTCGACGCCCGCGAAGCTCGTCTGGCGGCGGTGGGCCGAGTCGAACGGCGACAGGCGGACGAGCCGGTGCACGCCCCGCTCGGCCCCAAGCAGCCCGTAGGCGTTCTCGCCCGAGGCGCGGAAGGTCGCCGACTTGATCCCCGCTTCCTCGCCCGCGCTCGCCTCGAGCAGCTCGACCTGAAAGCCACGGCTCTCGGCCCAGCGCATCTCCATGCGCAGCACCATCTCCGCCCAGTCCTGGGCGTCGGTCCCGCCCGCTCCGGCGTTCACGGTCACGAGCGCATCGCCCGCGTCGTACTGCCCGGAGAACAGCCGCTGCTCCTCGAGCGTGGCCAGGCGGGCTTCGACCGAGGCGACCTGCTCATCGAGTTCGCCCTGCAGCGACTCCTCCTCAGCGGCCATCTCGGCCAGGCCGTCGAGATCCTCCACATCGCGCTGCAGCGCGGTGAACGTGTCAAGGCGCCGGGATGCCCGCGCATGCTCGGCCGAAACCGCGGCGGCCCGCTCGGAGTCATCCCAGAAGCCCTCGGCCCCCATCTGACGCTCGAGCGCCGCCACCCGCTCGCCCAGCTCAGCCGGGTCAAAGATAATCCGCGAGCAGCTTCAGCTGCTCACGGATGGAGGCGAGTCGCTCGGGTGTCGACTCGTTGGGCGCTGCCGTGGCCATGGCTCCACGCTATCAGCGCACACGCCCGCCCTAGGCGCCGTGGCACTTCTTGAACTTCTTGCCGCTCCCGCACCAGCAGGGATCATTGCGCCCGACCTGGTGCTCCTCGTCGACCACGCGCTGCTCGACGACGGCGACGGGCTGCTCCTCCATGCCCTCGCCGGGATACCCCTGTGCACCCTCCTGCCCCACGCCAGCGGCAGCGGCGGCCGCGGCCAGCGCGCCCGCTCCGGCGGCGCTCTGCCCGCCCGAGTAGGAGACCCGCCCGGCGGTGGTGGAGTTGCCTGCGGGTGCGAACGCCGGCGCCGAAGGACGGCCTCCGTTCTCGCCCTCGACGTTCACCTCCACGTTGAAGATCATCCTCGCGAAGTCCGCCCAGACGCTGTTCATCAGGTCGCCGAACAGGGTGAACGCCTCGTTCTTGTAGGCGACCAGCGGATCGATCTGGGCAAACCCGCGCAGATGGATGCCCTCGCGCAGGTAGTCCATGTCGAACAGGTGCTCGCGCCAGCGTTCATCGATGATCTGCAGCAGCAGAAAGCGCTCCAGCGCGCCCATCAAGTCCTCGCCCAGCGCCTGCTCGCGCGCGTTGTAGCGCTCGAGCGCCATCCCCGTGATGCGATCGGTCAGCGACACCCGCTCGACCGTCTCGGGGTCGAGATCCTCGCCGCCGATATCGAGCGGGAAGAACTGGCCCAGCGCGGTGAACAGCCCGTCGAGGTCCCAGTCCTCCATGAAGTCCCCCGGCGTGTACTGGTCGATCGTACGCTCGATCACTTCGACGACCTGGTTGCGAGCCTCCTCGCCGATGCTGTTCCCCTCGAGCACCTCGTCGCGGTAGGCGTAGATCACGCGCCGCTGCTCGTTCATCACGTCGTCGTACTCGAGCACGCGTTTGCGGATCAGGAAGTTCTGCTCCTCGACCTTCCTCTGCGCTTTCTCGATCTGCTTGGAGAGCATCCCCGCCTCGATCGGTTCCTCGTTGCCCTCGGCATCGACGCCCCCCAGCCGGTCGAGGATCTTGTATATGCGGTCGCCGGCGAACAGGCGCACGAGATCGTCCTCGGCCGACAGGAAGAAACGACTCTCTCCGGGGTCCCCCTGGCGACCGGCGCGCCCTCGCAGCTGGTTGTCGATGCGCCGCGACTCGTGGCGCTCGGTTCCGCAGATGAACAGCCCGCCCGCTGCCACCACGCGCTCGCGGTTCTCCTGCACGGTCTGTTCGACACCGGCCAGCGCCTCGGCCGTGCGCCGCTCGTATTTCTCGCTGTCCGCGGGGTCCACGTCTTCCCTGGCGAGCTGCAGGCGCACGAGATGCTCGGGGTTGCCTCCCAGCTTGATGTCGACACCACGGCCTGCCATGTTGGTCGCGATCGTGACGGCGCCGGGCTGGCCGGCCTCGGCGACGGTCTCGGCCTCGCGCGCCGCGTGCTCGGGCTTGGCGTTCAGGACGGTGTGGGGGATGCCGCGCGTGGTCAGCCGCTCGGATAGGAGCTCTGACACCTCCACCGAGATCGTCCCCACGAGAACCGGCTGGCCGTTCTCAACGCGCGCGGCGATCTCTTTCACGACGGCGCTCCACTTGCCCTCCTTGGTCTTGTAGATCTGATCGTTGCGGTCGTCGCGGACCATCTGCATGTTCGTCGGAACCTGCACCACGGGCAGCTCGTAGATCTTCATGAACTCCGTGGCCTCGGTTAGGGCTGTTCCGGTCATGCCAGCGAGCTTGTCGTAGAGGCGGAAGTAGTTCTGGTAGGTGATCGTGGCCAGGGTCTGGTTCTCCTCCTGGACGGACACCCCCTCCTTGGCCTCGATCGCCTGATGCAGGCCCTCCGACCAGCGCCGGCCCTCGAGGATGCGGCCGGTGAACTCGTCGATGATCGCCACCTCGCCGTCGATCACCGCGTAGTCGACATCAATCTTGTACAGCGCCTCGGCGCGCAGAGCCTGGATCAGGTGGTTGACCAGGTGGCCGTTCTCGGCCCTGTAGAGATGGTCGATGCCGAGGAAGCGCTCGGCCTTGGCCACGCCCTGCTCTGTGATCGACACCGTCTTGTGCTTCTCGTCGGTCTCGAAGTCGAAGTCCGCCATGAACTGCTTCTTGGTGCGCGGGTCCATCCCTTCGGGCGTTTTGCCCGCCGTCATCTGCGGTGCCAGGCGCGCGAACTTGACGTACAGATCGGCCGCCTGTTCGGGGGCGCCGGAGATGATCAGGGGCGTGCGCGCCTCGTCGATGAGGATGTTGTCCACCTCGTCCACGATCGCGAACGAGTGCCCGCGCTGGACCTTTTCCGAGAGGTCCTTGGCCATGTTGTCGCGCAGGTAGTCGAAGCCGAACTCCGAGTTGGTCCCGTACACGACATCGCAGGCATAGGCCCGCTGCTTGTCCTCGTAGGCCTGCATGTTCTGCAACACGCCCACCGACACGCCGAGCGGCTCATAGATCGGGCTCATCCATTCCGCGTCGCGTCGCGCCAGGTAGTCGTTGACCGTCACCAGGTGCACGCCCTTGCGTTCGCCGGACTCGGGGTCGCGTACCGCGAGCGAGTTGAGCGCCACCGCCAGGGTCGCCGTCAGCGTCTTGCCCTCGCCGGTCTTCATCTCCGCGATCTGGCCGTCGTGGAGGGCCATCGCGCCGATCAGCTGCACGTCGAAGTGGCGCATCCCCATGGTGCGCTTGCCGGTCTCGCGCACGATCGCGAAGCACTCCGGCAGGAGCTCATCGAGAGAGTCCCCTGCCCGCGCGCGCTCCCGCAGCGTGTCCATGCGCTCGCGCAGCTCGGCGTCGGTGTCGTGTTCGAGCTCGGCCTCGAACGCGCCGATCAGGGCGACGCGTTTCTGGTAGGTCTTGAACTTCTTCGCCTCGCCGACGTTGAGCGCGCGATCGAGCAGTGAGGGCATTGGCCAAGGATAGCTACCGGCGGCTTTTGGCCAGCAGGCAACCGGGCCCCGGGACTCGGTTGACGGCCATGGGGAGCCCGCTCAGAGCGACGGCTGCGAGGCTGCCCGAGCGACGGCGTGAGCCGCCTCGAAAGCCACGGCCGTGGCGCCTCCGATCTCCGAGCGATCGCGGCGATGGCGCAGTTTGTCGCGGTGTCGCTTGACCTGGCGCGCGAGCTCGTCGACCATCAGGTTCATCGAGTGCTGTATCTCCGGCGACGCGTCGTGGGCACGCAGCGTCACGCCCTTCAGATACAGCGTCCCCTCGGCGACGTGGCAGTTGGCCACCCGCGGGTTGGGCTCCTTGAAGATCTCTATCTCCAGGCGTGCGAGGTCCGAGACCTGTCGGGAGACCTTGGTCAGACGGCGTTCCGCGTGCGTGCGGATCTCGTCGGTGACGGGGACGTTGCGACCCTTGATGGCGATTTGCATCACAGGCTCCCTTCCACGGAGATGTTGACTTTTAATGAGTCTACGCTTCTCTCGGATGCCTCCCCGACTGTTCTGGACATTTGATCCTGGCGTGCTGATCGGCGTGGCGGCCGTTGGCGGCGCCTACGTGACGCGCTGGTGGCGCGTGCGCCGCGGACCCTCCCCGCTGCGGGCCGCCGAGGCGCCGGTGTGGCGACTGTGCTGCATGCTCGCGGCCCTCCTGACGGCGATCATCGCGCTCGTCTCGCCCGTGGACGCGCTCGCCGATCAGCTGTTTTTGATGCACATGGTCCAGCACATGCTGCTCCTCGACCTCGTGCCCATCCTGGCGATCCTCAGCCTGACGAAGGTGATCCTGCGCCCGGTCACGCGGGCGGTGCGCGAGCTCGAGAGGCACGCCGGCGCTCTGGCGCACCCGGCCTTCGCGGTCGTGCTCTACGTCGCGGTGATCTGGGCCTGGCACGTACCCGCCGCGTACGATCTCGCCCTGCGCCACCCCGTGGTGCACGTGGCCGAGCACATCAGCTTCCTCGCCGCCGGGTCGCTCTACTGGTGGCATCTGCTGTCCCCGATCCGCGCGCGCATGCGCCTCGACGGGATGGGCCCGGTCGTCTACATGGGCTCGACCAAGCTGTTCGTCGGCGCGCTGGGCATGGGCCTGGCGTTCGCGCCGGCGGCGCTCTACCCCTACTACATCCACCACGCGCGCGTATGGGGCATCTCCGCCCATGATGACCAGGCGATCGCCGGGCTGATCATGGCCGTGGAGCAGTCGCTTGTGATGGGGATCGCGCTGGTCGTGCTGTTCGTGCGCGCTCTCACCGAGTCAGAGCGCGAGCAGCTGCGCGTGGAGCGCTATCAGCTGGACGAGCAGCGGATCGCCTGAGCAGGGCTCTCGCCCTATGCCGGGCGTCGCAGGCTCTGAAGGATGCCGCTGTGCCCGGCGATCGCGCCGATGAGGATGGAATCCGCCTCGATCTCGGTGCCGGGCAGCACGATGCACTCGCGCAGCTGCGCGCGCTCGCCGATCCTCACGCCCTGGCCGAGCACCACCGGGCCCATCAGGCGCACGCCCGGCCCGATGCTCACGTCGCGCCCGATCCAGGCGCTGCCGTCGATCTCGGTGTCCGCTTTCAGCGGCGAGTCTCCGGCCACTATCACCCCTGGGCTCACCTCCTCGCCGTCCATCTCCAGGCGCAACTCGCCGCTCAGGGCGTCGAACGTGCCCTGACGCAGCTCGCTCAGCGAGCCGACGTCGTTCCAGTATTCCCGCACCTCGTGGATGTGGAACGGCACGTCGTTCTCGAGCAGCACGGGGAACACGTCCTGCGCCCAGTCGACGAACGGGCGCTCGGGGAAGTAGTCGAAGATCTTCGGATCGAACACGTAGATGCCGCAGTTGCCGAGATCTGACAGCGCCTCCTCGGGGGCGGGCTTCTCCTGGAAGCCCGTGATCCGCCCCTCGCGATCGTGCAGCACCACCCCGAACTCACGGGTGTCGGCCACCTTCTTGACCGCCAGCGTCGCGATCCCCCCGCTCTGGCGGTGGCGCGCGGTGAGCGCGGCCAGGTCGATGTCGGTGAGGGCGTCACCGGAGATCACGAGGAAGGCCTCGTCGCCGAAGAAGTCCGCGCACCCCCGCACCCCCCCGGCCGTGCCGAGCAGCTCGGGCTCATAGCGATACTCGAGCCGCTCGCCGAAGTGCTCGCGGATCGTGTCGGGGAAGTAGTGCAGGTTGGCGATCACATGCTCGAATGAGTGCCTGTCGAGCAGGTCGAGGATGTGCTCCATCACCGGCCTGTCGAGCACCGGCACCATCGGCTTGGTGATCTCGTAGGTCAGCGGGCGCAGCCGGGTGCCCAGCCCCGCCGCCAGCACCATCGCCCTCATCTTCTTCTAGTAGCGGTAGTGGTCGGGCTTGTAGGGCCCGTCCACCGGCACCCCTATGTAGGCGGCCTGCTCGTCGGTGAGCCTCGTGAGCTTCACGCCGAGCGCGTCCAAATGCAGGCGGGCGACCTTCTCGTCGAGGTGCTTGGGCAGGACGTAGACCCTCTTCTGGTACTCGTCGTTCTTGCTGTACAGCTCGATTTGGGCGATCGTCTGATTCGAGAAGGAGTTGCTCATCACAAAGCTCGGATGGCCCGTGGCGTTGCCGAGGTTCAGCAGGCGACCCTCAGACAGCATCAGAATCGCGTGGCCGTCCGCGAACACCCACTTGTCGACCTGCGGCTTGATGTTCACCCGCTCGATCCCCGGGACCCTCGCCAGGCCGGCGATATCGATCTCGTTGTCGAAATGCCCGATGTTGCCGACGATCGCCTGGTGCTTCATGCGCTGCATGTCCTGCGCGGAGATGATGTCCTTGTTGCCGGTTGTCGTGATGAAGATGTCCGCGCTGTCCAGCACTTCCTCGAGCGTTTTGACCTCATAGCCCTGCATCGCCGCCTGCAGGGCGCAGATCGGATCGATCTCAGTGATGATCACGCGGGCGCCCTGACCGCGCAGCGATTCCGCGCAGCCCTTGCCGACGTCGCCGAAGCCGCACACGACCGCCACCTTGCCGCCGATCATCACGTCGGTGGCGCGGTTGATGCCGTCGATCAGCGAGTGGCGACAGCCGTACAGGTTGTCGAACTTGGACTTCGTCACCGAGTCGTTCACGTTGATCGCCGGAAACAGGAGCTCGCCGGTCTCGACCATCTCATACAGACGGTGGACGCCCGTGGTGGTCTCCTCGGTCACGCCTTTGATGCCTTCGCCGGTGCGCGTCCAGCGGTGCGGATCCTCGCTCAGCGAGCGCGTGAGCACGGACAGGATCACGCCGAGCTCCTCCGAGTCGGCGCTCGCGGGGTCCGGTACGGCGCCGGCCTTCTCATACTCGGTGCCCTTGTGCACGAGCAGGGTCGCGTCGCCGCCGTCGTCGAGGATCATGTTGGGGCCGACCGAGCCGTCCTCGCCGGGGCTCGGCCAGTTGAGCACCTGCTCGGTGCACCACCAGTACTGCTCGAGCGTCTCGCCCTTCCATGCGTACACCGGCACGCCGCTGGGATCCTCGGGGGTGCCGTGGGGCCCGACCGCCACCGCGGCGGCGGCGTGATCCTGGGTGGAGAAGATGTTGCAGCTGCACCAGCGCACCTCCGCCCCCAGCGAGGTCAGCGTCTCGATCAGCACGGCCGTCTGGATCGTCATGTGCAGCGAGCCGGTGATGCGTGCGCCCTTCAGCGGCTGGGCGGCGGCGTACTCGCGGCGGATGGCCATCAGGCCGGGCATCTCGTGCTCTGCGAGCGTGATCTCCTTGCGCCCGAAGTCGGCGAGGGACAGGTCGGCGACCTTGAAGTCGGTCTCGGTCACGGTGGCGGTTGGGTTCATCTTGGGGTCTCCATAGTCAGTGTTGTAGCGCAGCCGGCGCGCCTCAGCGCTTGGCGAGGGCGGCCTTCAGCTCCTCGATCGCCTTCACGGGACCGGGATCCACGCCGCGCAGGACGCCCAGGTAGATCGAGACCAGGTCGCCGAGCAGGACCAGCGAGATCACCCGCTCGAACGTCGTCTGCCCGCGCGTCTCGAGCCTGAAGCTCGCCGCGGCATTGCCGGCGATCAGGCGCTCGGTGAGATCCATTCGCTCCTTCAGCCGGGGGTGGGCGTCGGAGTCGTCCAGGAATACCGCCGAGAAGCGCCCCACTTCCTGGGCGCCCTCCCATCCGGCGAGCTCGTTGTGATCCAGCTCGGGCAGCTCATGCGTGAAGGCCGGCTGCTTGGCGTTCTCGTTGATCTGCGTCTTCCAGCGATAGGCAATCGGGGTCGTCAGCCCGGCGCCCGCGATCACGGGAGTGGTTCCGTGCAGGCCGCGGGCGACCTCCTTGGCCAGCGAGTCCTCCGGCGCATCCGGCCCCCACTCGGCCACCAGCTGCTCGGTGTGCGCAGCGGCGACGTCGATCTCCGAGTTCAGCCGTGGCCCCGCGCCGCACAGAGCCGCGACCTCGAGGGCCGCGACGGTCATGTAGGCGACCGCCGCGCGGGGCTGGAAGCCCCCCGGGAGCGGGATCACGGGAACGCCGTCGGCGCGGGCCATCTCGCCCAGACGCCCTCCCGTGGTGACCACCGTGCGCCGCGCGCCGAGCGCGCCCGCCGACTCGTAGCACGCGAGCGTCTCCTCGGTGTTTCCCGAATAGCTTGCCAGCAGCACCATCGTGTCCGGCGTCGTCCACGGCGGCAGGCCATAGGCTCGCGTCACGAAGATCGGCCGCGTGGCCTGGTCGCTCAGCGCGGCACGGGCGAGAGCCCCACCGATCGCAGAGCCGCCCATGCCGGCGACGACCAGCCCGGCCGAGGTGTCCCAATCCTGCATGATCGCCGACTCCGAGCGCCACAGGGCGTCGCGCAGATGCTCGGGCAGCGCCAGCACGTCGCCCAGCTGGCCGGAGACGTCGACCTGCGCGATCGCCGCGCGCGAGAGCGCATCGGTGGATGTGGCGGTGACGCCGCCTTTGCTCATCGAAGGCTCTCCTCATCAGGGGCCGGGGGCCGGGGGATCGTGGGTTTCAAACAGCGCTTTGACATTGGGAACTGGACCGCCTCGAGCTAGAACCTGATCGCGCCGTCGGGCAGATCGACACCAGGGAAGATACGCGCCCCGTGCGTGATCACGTTGTCCGCCCCGATCGTGACACCCTCGCCGAGCACCGCGCCATCGGTGATCTGGGTCCGCGCGCCGATGCGGCAGCCGGCCGCGACGATGCAGTCGCGCAGAATGCAGCCCTCGCCGATCTGCGCGCCGTTGAGGATCACAGCGCGCTCCACCGCACTGTCGGCTCCGATCGAGACGTCTTCGCCGAGCACGGCCAGGCTGCCGACGTGGGCGCCCTCGGCGACGCTCACCCCGCGCTCAACCACGGCTGGAGGTATCACCCTGCCGCTCACCTCCGCCCGCGGATCGATCGCCAGCCAGTCGCTGCCGAGACGATCCGTGACCGCCGTTGCGACGTTGCCCTCGATGATGTCGAAGGTCCCTTTCAGGTAGCGCTCGGGCGTTCCGATGTCGAGCCAATAGCTGTCGGAGGGAAACCCGTACAGGCCGTCGCCGATCAGAAGCGGCCAGACCTCGCGCTCGATCGAGACGTTTCGCTCGGCCGGCACCAGCTCCAGCAGCTGGCGCTCGAGCACATATGCGCCCGCGCTGATCAGGTTCGAGTCGATCCGGTCGGAGCTCGGCTTCTCAAGGAACTCCCTCACCGAACGATCCTCGTTGAGGTGCACGAGGCCGTAGGCCGTGGGGTCGGGAACGGGGACCAGCGCGAGCGTCGCCTTCGCCCCGGTCCGCTCGTGCTGGGCCATCTGCTCGGTCAGATTGAGATCGGTGAGCACGTCGCCGTTGAGCATCAGAAAGCGCTGGTCCAGCAGCGGTTCGGCGAACTTCAGCGCGCCGGCGGTGCCACGCGGGTTGGGCTCCTCGACGAAGCGCAGGCGGATGCCCAGGCCGGAGCCGTCGCCGAGCACGTTGCGCACGCTGGTGGCGAGAAACCCGCAGGACATGATCACGTCGTCGATGCCGTGCTCGCGCAGCCACTCGAGCATGAACGAGATGAACGGCCTGTCGACGAGCGGCACCACGGGCTTGGGTACGGTCGATGTGAGCGGGCGCAGGCGTTTGCCCTCGCCGCCGACCAGGATCACGGCCTGCATCGCCTCACCGCCTTCCTATGCCCTCGTAGAGGAGGCCCGCGGCACGCACCGCGTCAGGGTCCAGGGCATTGCGCCCGTCGATGACCAGATCGCCTCTCATGGCCTCGGCGACGAGCTCCCAGTCGAGGTTCATGAACTCGGACCACTCGGTGACCAAGACTACGGCGTCGGCGCCGGCCACGGCGTCGAGGGGGGAATCGGCGAAGGAGATCCCGCTGACGAGCGTTCGCGCCTGCTCCTCGGCGACCGGGTCATACGCGGTGACGTCCGCTCCGTCGGCGTTCAGGCGCGCCGAGAGCACCAGCGAGGAGGCCTCGCGCATGTCGTCGGTGTTGGGCTTGAACGCGAGCCCGAACAGCGCCACGCGCTTGCCGACGAGGCCGCCGAGGTGCTTCTGCAGCTTGCCGATCACGCGGCGCTTCTGCAGTTCATTGACCTCGATCACCGCGGTCAGGAGCTGGAAGTGGTAGCCGGAGTTGCCCGCGAGCTGCTTCAGGGCGTCGACGTCCTTGGGGAAGCAGCTCCCACCGAAGCCGATACCCGCCTGCAGGAACTTCGGCCCGATGCGATCGTCCAGACCCATCCCGCGCGCCACCTCGACGACGTCGGCGCCCGTCTCCTCGCAGACGTTGGCGATCTCGTTGATGAACGAGATCTTCGTCGCCAGAAAGGCATTCGACGCGAGCTTGACCATCTCCGCGCTGCCGACATCCGTACGCACCAGCGGCGCATCCAGGGGAGAGTAGAGCTCGACGACCGCGTCCCCGGCCCAGTCGCCGTTGTCTCCGACCACGACGCGGTCGGGGTTCAGGAAGTCCCTCACGGCCGACCCCTCACGCAGAAACTCGGGGCAGGACACGTACCCCAGCCCGCCCTTGCCCTGCTCGGCGAAGCCCCGCTGCAGGGAGGCTCCGGTCCCGCCCGGCACCGTCGACTTCATCACCAGAGCGTGATCGTCAGAGGCCGGGATGGCGTTGACGACAGCGTTCACGGCCGTGAGGTCGGCGTCGCCGGAGTAGGTGGACGGCGTTCCGACGGCGATGAACAGCAGGCGCGCGTGCTCGAGCGCCCCGCCGAGGTCGGTGGAGAAGTGAAGCCGGGCGGCGTTGCGCGCCATCAGATCCTCGAGGCCCGGCTCATAGATCGGCGCCTCGCCGCGCTGCAGGCGCTCGACCTTGGCGGCATCGATGTCGACGCACCACACCTCGCTGCCGAGCTCGGCGAAGCCGGCGGCGGTCACCAACCCGACATAGCCCGTGCCGATAACTCCGATTGGATCGCGTTTGGAGGCGGCGCTCATGAGCGGGGAAGGCTAGTGGGTGCGACGGCTTGCGCAGTGTGTTGGAGGAGCCGGGGCGGTCACTCGCCGACTGCGAGGAAGGCCTCGTAGCGGCGGATGTCGCGCTGCGCCCGTGCCAGCTCCTCGCTGTCCGCCTCGGCGCGCTCGCCGGCGGCCCGGGCTTCGGAGAGCTTGGTCTCGAAGGTGCTGCGGTCGAGCTGCTCGGGCGCGATCGCCTCCTCGACCAGGACCAGCGCCCGGTTCTGGGCGAACCGCAGGTATCCCTCGGCCTGTGCGAAGCGCACGATCTCGCTCTCCGAGCGATACAGGCGCAGCTCGGTCGGCTCCAGCCGGGCCAGCAGCGGCTCGTGGTTGGCGAGGATGCCGATCGAGCCCACCGTCGTGACGGTTGACAGCATTTCGATCTCCTCGGAGAAGATCTCGCCCTCCGGCGTGAGCACTTCGACTGGGAACTTCGTGTGCGCCATCGTCAATCTTTCTTGGCCGCCTCGACGACCTCGTCGATCGTGCCCTTCAGGAAGAACGCGCTCTCAGGGACCTCATCGTGCTTGCCGTCGATGATCTCCTCGAAGCCCCTGATCGTCTCTGCGATCGGCACGTAGGCGCCGGGCGTGCCCGTGAACTCTTCGGCAACGAAGAACGGCTGGGAGAGGAAGCGCTCGATCCTGCGCGCCCGCTGAACGGTCAGCCTGTCCTCATCGGAGAGCTCGTCGATACCGAGGATCGCGATGATGTCCTGGAGCTCCTTGTAGCGCTGGAGGATCTCCTTGACGCGGTTGGCCACGCGGAAGTGGTCGTCGCCAAGCACGTCCGCCTTCAGGATCGTCGACGTGGAGTCCAGCGGGTCGACGGCGGGGTAGATGCCTTTCTCGGAGATAGCCCGCGAGAGGACCGTGGTGGCGTTCAGGTGCGCGAACACCGATGCCGGGGCGGGATCCGTGAGGTCGTCCGCGGGGACGTAGATGGCCTGAACGGAGGTCACCGATCCCTCTCGGGTCGAGGTGATGCGCTCCTGCAGCTGACCCATCTCCGTCTCAAGCGTCGGCTGGTAGCCCACCTGGGAGGGCATCCGGCCGAGCAGCGCCGATACCTCGGAGCCCGCCTGCACGAAGCGGAAGATGTTGTCGATGAACAGCAGCACGTCCTGGCCCTTGTCGCGGAAGTATTCGGCCATCGTCAGCCCCGACAGAGCGACCCTCATGCGGGCCCCGGGGGGCTCGTTCATCTGGCCGAACACGAGCATCGTCTTGTCGAGCACGCCCGACTCCTTCATCTCAAGCCACAGGTCGTTGCCCTCGCGCGAGCGCTCGCCGACGCCGCAGAACGCTGACAGCCCGCCGTGCTCCTTGGCGAGGTTGTGGATGAGCTCCTGGATCAGCACCGTCTTGCCCACGCCCGCTCCGCCGAAGAGGCCGGTCTTGCCGCCCTTGGCGTAGGGGGCGAGCAGGTCGATGACCTTGATGCCCGTCTCGAACATCTCCGTGGTGGGCGTGAGATCCTCGGCGCGGGGGGCCTCCTGGTGGATACCGCGGCGCTCCACGTCCTTGGGCAGGGGATCGCCGAGGTCGATCGGCTCCCCCAGCAGGTTGAAGATCCGCCCGAGCGTGATCTCTCCCACGGGGACCGTGATCGGCCCACCGGTGTCGATCACCTCAAGGCCCCGAGCCAGGCCGTCGGTCGTGTCCATCGCGACCGCGCGTACGCGGTCATCGCCGAGGTGCTGCTGGACCTCGCAAACGAGCAGCTCCTCCTCGGCCCCGGCGCTGATCCCGGGCGCCTCCTCCTCCCTGTTCGCCGCCGTACGGGCGATCGTGATTGCGTGGTTGATCTCCGGAAGGCGGTCGGGGAACACGGCCTCGATCACGACGCCCTGGACCTCCTCGATTCGCCCGACGTTGGGCTTGGCCTCATCCTCAGCCGAGGATCGGGGCGAGCCGTTTGTGTCGGTGGCGGTGGGGGCGTTCATGTCGTCTCGATTCTCCTCTTTATCTCAATTGAAGTCTTGTGGTGGTACGTGGGTGGTCGTGCGTGCCCAAGGGGCTACCTAGCTCAATCCCTCTGAGCCGGCGACTACCTCCATGATCTCCTGGGTGATCTCGGCCTGGCGGGCACGGTTCATCTGCAGCGTGTACTCCGTGATGATGTCGCCGGCGTTCTCCGAGGCGCTGCGCATCGCGGTCATCTGGGCGCCAAAGAAGCCGGCCGCGGACTCCACGAGCGCACGGTAGATGGAGATCTCGATGTAGTCGGGGACCAGGCGCCTGAGGATCTTCTCGGGCTCCGGCTCGTAGTCCACGGGCGTCCGCTTCGCGGGCGCATCCTGCCCGCCGTTCTCATCGCCGGAGATCGCCTGGTGTGAGAGCGGCAGAAGCTGCTGACGCGTGACGTTCTGCGTCAGCGGAGAGATGTAGGAGTTGTAGACCATCTCCACGCGATCGACGCGACCGTCGACGTAGGACTGGATGAGGTCGTCGGCGATGGTGCGCGCATCGGCGTAGGCGGGCCGATCGGCAAAGCCCGTGTAGCTGCCGATCAGCTCGTATCCGCGGAAGGCCAGCGAGGAGACGCCGCGGCGGCCGGTCGCATACCAGCGGCTGCTCAGGCCCTCGTCGTTCAGCTCAGCGGACAGGCGCACGCCGGCGCGGACGATCTGAGAGTTGAAGCCCCCGGCCAGGCCACGGTCGCCGGTTACCAGCAGCAGCCCCACGTTCTCCTGGGAGTCGTGCTCGCGCAGCAGCGGCACCCGCGCGGCCTCCGCGCCGGCGGCCTCGGCCGCCTGGCGGGTCATGCGCCCGATTGCGTCGGCGTATGGGCGCAGCGCGGCGATGCGCTGCTCTGCCCGCCGCAGGCGCGCAGCGGCCACCATCTCCATCGCCCGCGTGATCTTCTGGATGTTCTTGACCGAGGCGATCTTGTTCTTGACGTCGCGCTGAGAAGCCATGGCGTTATCCGGCGGGCGGCACTAGGCCGCCTGCGGCTCCGGCTCCGGGTCGGGCTCCGGCTCGGGCGTAGGAGCGGGCTCGTCTAGCGGGCGGGACTGGGTCGGCTTCAGCGGCGCGTCGTCGTCGATCGGCTGTCCCTCCTCGTCGAGGTCGAAGCCGAAGTCCGAAGCGAACGCGTCCAGGGTCTCGGCCACCGCCTTCTGGGTCTCATCCGACCAGTCTCCGCCGTTGATCTTCTCGCGCAGCTCCGCGTGCTGGGAGTGCAGGCGTTCGGTGAGCTCGGCGAGGAACTCGGGCACACGCTCCAAGGTCAGCCGGTCCAGGTATCCGTTGGTCGCAGCGAAGATCTGGACGGTCTGATCCTCCACCGCCAGCGGCGCGCGCTCGTGCTGGTTGAGCGTCGCCACCAGCCGTTCACCGCGGGCCAGCGTACGCTGGGTGTCAGCGTCGAGGTCTGAGCCGAACTGTGCGAACGCCTCCAGGTCGCGGTACTGCGAGAGCTCGAGCTTGATCCGTCCGGCGACCTTCTTCATCGGGCCGATCTGCGCGTTGCCGCCGACTCGCGATACCGAGATGCCGACGTTGATCGCCGGACGGACGCCCGAGTTGAAGAGCGCCGACTCGAGGAAGATCTGCCCGTCGGTGATCGAGATGACGTTCGTCGGGATGTATGCAGAGACATCCCCCGCCTGCGTCTCGATCACCGGCAGCGCTGTCAGCGAGCCGCCGCCGAGGTCGTCGTTGAGCTTGACCGCGCGCTCGAGCAGGCGGGAGTGCAGGTAGAAGACGTCGCCCGGATAGGCCTCGCGACCGGGTGGACGGCGCAGCAGCAGCGACATCTGGCGGTAGGCGTATGCGTGCTTGGTCAAATCGTCATACACGCACAGCGCGTGCCCGCCGTTGTAGAGGAAGTGCTCGGCCATCGCGCAGCCGGCGTAGGGGGCCATGAACTTGATCGGCGCCGCCTCATCCGCGGGCGCCGCCACGATGATCGTGTTGTCCAGCGCGCCGTATTCCTCGAGCGTCTGGGCGAGCGCGACGACGGTCGACATGCGCTGGCCGATGGCCACGTACACGGACACGACACCGGTGTCCTTGTTGTTGATGATCGTGTCCACCGCGATCGCGGTCTTGCCGGTCTGGCGGTCACCGATGATCAGCTCTCGCTGGCCGCGGCCGATCGGGATCATCGCGTCGATGGCCTTCAGCCCGGTCTGCATCGGCTGCTTGACCGGCTGGCGCTGGACGACGCCCGGCGCCTTGAACTCGGCCGGGCGGGTCTGATCGACGGTGATTTCGCCCTTGCCGTCCAGGGGACGGCCGAGCGGGTCGACGATGCGCCCGAGCATCTGCTCGCCGACGGGGATCTCCAGAAGTTTGCCGGTCCGCCTGACCGTGTCGCCCTCGGAGATGTGCTCCCACTCCCCGAACAGCACCGCCCCCACGTTGTCTGACTCGAGGTTCAGCGCGAGGCCGGTGACGCCATGGGGAAGCTCGAGCGTCTCAAAGGACATGCAGTTCTCCAGGCCGTGAAGCCGGGCGATACCGTCGGCCACCGACAGCACGGTACCGACCTCCGTCAGCTCGGCCGTACCGCTGTCGAGTCCCTCGATGCGGCTCTTCAGAATGCTTGTGATCTCATCGGGATTGATCTGCATGTCGCTCTAAGACGCTCCTTGGGCAACGTGCCTGCGCAGCTGCTCCAGTCGATTACGAATAGAGGCATCGAGGATCGAGTTTCCGACCCTGATGATGATGCCGCCGAGAATGTTCGGGTCCACGTGCGC
>Ga0182024_10005513_pt1 | contig 28371 bp, 30 predicted proteins | sample P32metaG_FD_120480 | JGI IMG/M metagenome (GOLD analysis project Ga0182024, IMG submission 120480) | Permafrost microbial communities from Stordalen Mire, Sweden - P3-2 metaG (Illumina Assembly) | ecosystem: Environmental > Terrestrial > Soil > Wetlands > Permafrost | place: Sweden: Stordalen...
CTCCGACCTCTTGTCGCTGGAGCGGACCGGCAAGACCAATCTCGAGGACGAAATCGCACAGATGCGCGCGTCGTTGTCCGCGGCCGAGAGCGACCGCTTGCGCGGGGCGGCCGAAGGCGCCCAGAAAGCCGACACCGGCAAGGCCGAGGTCGGCAAGCTCAACTCGCAGCTTGATGTCGCGAAAGACGCGACGGCGCGCGCCGTCGCGCAGATCGAGATCCTCAATCAGCAGATCAGCGCGCTGCGCCGGCAGATTGGCGCGCTCGAATCCGCGCTCGGCGCCTCCGCGCAGAAGGAGAAAGACTCCCAGCTTCACATTGCCGACCTGGGCCAGCGCTTGAATGTGGCGCTCGCCCAGCGCGTGCAGGAGCTGTCGCGTTACCGGTCGGATTTTTTCGGCAAGCTGCGCGAAATCCTTGGTAATCGACCCGACATCCGGGTCGTCGGCGACCGCTTTGTGTTCCAATCGGAAGTCTTCTTCGACAGTGGCGCCGCGGTGCTGCGGCCGGAAGGCCGCGCCGAGCTCGACAAGCTCGCGAGCGCGCTCCTCGAGCTCGACAGACAGATTCCGTCGGAGATCAACTGGGTGCTGCGCGTCGACGGCCACACCGACATCAGGCCTGTGTCCGCGACTTCCCCGTTCAAGTCGAACTGGGAACTCTCCGCCGCCCGCGCCATCTCGGTCGTGCAATATCTGATCAGCAAAGGCGTGTCGCCGCAGCGCCTGGTCGCCGCCGGCTTCGGCGAGTTCCAGCCGATCGATCCCGCTACCACCGAGGACGCCTTCAGCCGCAACCGCCGCATCGAGCTGAAACTTACGGAGCGGTGAAGCAATGAGTGGTAGCCCGGATGAAGCGAAACGGAATCCAGGACCGCAGAACCCTATCGCCGCATCTCTGGATTCCGCTTCGCTCCATGCGGGCCACTCATTGCGCCCCTATGAACCGCACGATGAGGACGCCGCGATCGCGCTATGGCTGAGGACCTGGCAAGCCGCTTATCCGCAGCTCGATTTCGCCGAAAGGCTCGACTGGTGGCGCGGGCGCTGGCGCGACGAGTTGGTGCCGACAACCGACATTGTGATCGCGGAGGGCGCGGGCGAGGTGATCGGCTTCGTGACCGTCGATCCGCGCACGTTTTATCTCGATCAGATTGTGGTTGCGCCGGAGCGTTGGGCGTCAGGCGTCGGCGCGGCCCTCATCGCCGTGGCCAAACAACTCTCGCCGACGGGCCTCGATCTCGACGTCAATACCGACAACGCCCGCGGCATCCGCTTCTACGACAAGCGGGGATTTTCCATCGCCGGCGCCGGCGTCAATCCCATTTCCGGCAAGCCGGTTCACCGCATGTGCTGGCGGCCGTGATCGACGCTTGCCTTATAGAGGGCGTGGGACGCAGGCCGTTGTCAGCTCAGAAACTCGACGCGGCCATCGTCAAGATCGTAGCGTGCTGCCAATACCTTGACTTTGTTTTCTTTGATGAGATGCGAAACGATTTGGCTTTTGGTGGCCACCTTCATCGCTGTTCGTTTCGCACTTTCTCTGACCGTATTGTCGACAAAGTCTCCCGGCTTGCCGCGAACGGCCATCGCAGCAGGAACGATCGCGTTGACCATAGGACCTATGGATCCTGGAAGCTTCACGTGCTTTTCAACAACTTCGCAGGCCGCACCGACAGCCCCACATCTTTCATGTCCCATGACAACAACCAGGGGAATCCCGAGATGTTCGGCGCCGTATTCAATCGTTCCCATTGTCGCCGTATCGACCATGTTGCCCGCGTTACGGGCGACAAAGAGTTCGCCTATGCCAAGCCCGCCAAACAGCAGCTCAGGTGGAACGCGGCTGTCGGAGCACGTGATAATCGTTGCCCATGGCGTCTGCGCCTTCGCCACGTGTTCGCGCTGCTTTGAGAGATCAACCGCACAGAGCTCAGGAGCGCTGATATAGTTCGCGTTACCAGCCTTCAGTTTTGCGATCGCTTCATCTGCTGTAACGCTCGTTGTAGCGTCCGCCGCAAAAGCATAACGCGCGCTCAGCGTGGTTGCGGCGATGCTCACCGTCAAAAGAGAGAGAAAGTTACGACGGTCCGGTGCAGATTTATGACAATGCTCGCACATTTTTATGACCTCCTTTTTTTGGTCGATCGCTCGCGGTCGCACTCAGCAATTGTATCTCATCCGGCCTGGAATTGCAGCTTCGCCAGCCGGGCATAGAGGCCGCCGGCGGCGACGAGCGTCTGGTGCGTGCCTTCTTCGACGATGCGGCCTTGTTCCAGCACGAGGATGCGGTCGCAGGACAGCACGGTCGCCAGCCGGTGGGCGATGACGATGGTGGTGCGTTCCCGCATCAACGCAGCGAGCGCGGCGGCGACTTGAGTCTCGCTTTCGGCATCGAGCGAAGAGGTCGCCTCGTCGAGCAACAACAGCGGCGAATCGCGCAAAATGGCCCGCGCGATCGCGATCCTTTGGCGCTGGCCGCCGGAGAGCGTGACGCCGCGTTCGCCGGCCGGCGTATCCATTCCGGCCGGCAAAGCCGCGATGAACGAAGCTGCATTCGCATGCTCGGCGGCGCGTGCAACCTCGGCATCGGACGCATCCGGACGGCCGAAGCGGATATTATCGCGCACCGACGTCGCGAACATCACGCTGTCCTGCGGCACCAGCGCGATGTGCGCGCGCAAATCCGCCGGATCGAGATCGGAGAGCCGAACGCCATCGAAAGTGATGCGCCCGGCGACGGGATCGTAATAGCGCAGCAGCAGATGGAAGATCGTGCTCTTGCCGGCGCCGGAAGGCCCGACGATCGCGACCTTTTCACCGCGCAGCACTTGAAAGGACACGCCGTTGAGCGCCGACACGTTCGGCCGCGTCGGATAAGAAAAGTGCACGTCGGCGAATGCGACCTCACCGCGCGCCGGCGACGGCAGCGTCAACGGCCTGGCCGGCGGCGCGATGGCCGGCCTGATCGCAAGAATCTCGAACAGCCGCTCGGCTGCGCCGGAAGCCTGCGCCATCTCGCCGCCGATCTCCGATAGCGAGCCCAGCGCGCCCCCCGCCAGCACGGCGTAAAGGATGAACTGTCCCAGCCGCCCGGGAGTGATCTGCGCGCTGAGCACCTCCTGCGCGCCGACCCACAAAACAACGACAACGCTGGCGGATACGAGGAAGATAGCGATGCCGGTGAGGAAGGCGCGCGAGCGTATCGAATTGCGCGCGGCGTCAAATGCACGCTCCACTGCCTCGCGAAAGTGGCCGATGCCGAGCGGCTCGTTGGTGAAAGCTTGCAGCAGGCGCACCGCGCCGATCAGCTCGGCGGCATAGGCTGACGCTTCCGCAAGCGTATCCTGGGCAGAGCGCGAGCGGCGGCGTACGGCGCGGCCGAAGGCATAAAGCGGCAGCACGATGATCGGGATCGCCGCAAGGACGAAGGCCGAGAGCGCCGGACTGGTCACCACCATCATCACGCTGGCGCCGACGAACAACACGAGATTGCGCAGCGCCACCGACACCGAAGAGCCAACGGCCGCCTTGATCTGGGTCGTGTCGGCGGTGAGCCGCGAGATGACTTCGCCGGTCCTGGCCTCGTCGAAGAAGGCGCTGGAGAGCGAGGTCACGTGCGCGAACACGTCGCCGCGGAGGTCGGCGACGATGCGCTCGCCCATCGTCATGACGAGGTAGTAGCGAAGCGCGCTGGCGAGCGCCAACACCGCCGCGACGCCGATCATGACCAAAAAATAGCGGTCGATCAGCGCGATGCCCTGCGCAGTGAAACCGAAATCGATCATGCGGCGCACGGCAATCGGCACGATCAGCGTCGTCAGAGCCGCCACGATCAATGCCCCGAGCGCCGATATGGCCCGCCAGCGGTAGCGCGCGACATAGGGCAGCAGCGACGCAAGCGGCCGCACGTTGACCCTGCGCTCCGGCGCCGTGGCTTTTAACCCGGTCGGTACGACCGGTTCCGCAATTGCCGACAGCGATGGCGGGATCGCGGCCGGCACTGCCGCGCCTTTTTCGACACCGAAGTTCATGCGCCGCAATACCTTTTCCGCCCCGCCGCTTGAGACGGCCGGACAATGCCCCCTGGGCACGTGACTGGCAACGTGCGGCGTGTCGCTTCAATGCACCGAGGGAGGAGGTTGAAAGGCGATGGCGAGGGTCGGCTGAATAATGAGGCCGCCCCAAGCGTCTTTAGAGACTGTGGAGGAATTCTGGAAGTAGCTGATCGGGAGTGAGAATGAGAGCACGCGCGCGGGTCATCCTCGCCACACCGCACGTCCGAAGCAGATGCTCAAGTAGCCGCCCCGGGGTTGGAACTCCTCTTCACAAAACGAGGATGGCTTGTCTCGCGGCGCCTGCTGCGCTATAGAATCGCCCAATTTCCCGATACATCCGGCGCGGCAAAGGCTCAAGAAAACGCCATGAAACCCGACATCCACCCCGATTACCACCTCGTCAAGGTGGTCATGACCGACGGCACCGAATTCACCACCCGCACGACCTGGGGCAAGTCCGGCGATACGCTGCATCTCGACGTCGATCCGAAGTCGCATCCGGCCTGGACCGGCGGCCAACAGCACCTCGTCGACCGCGGCGGCCGCGTGTCGCGCTTCCAGAAGAAGTTCGAGGGCTTCCTCAAGAAATAGCCGGCGCGGCGCCATGGGTGCCGATCGCGCAGGTTGCGGGCGCCCGCGTGGTGTCAGCCGTGCGCCTTCAATCGGCTTTGCAACCAATAGGCTGCAATCAGCAGCTTCGGGTCCTCGATTGAGCCCCGCTCAAGCCGGCCGAAAAGCTCATCGAGCCCCATCTGCACGACTTTGATGTCTTCGTCTTCGATACCGCCGCCCGGCCCCGCGCGGTCGGCGTCGCCGATCTCGGCGAAATACAGAAACACCCGCTCGGACGTGCCGCCGGGCGAGGAAAAGAACCGGCCGATCAAGTGTGGCCGCTGAATTCGGTAGCCGGTTTCCTCGAAAGTCTCGCGAATTGCTGCCGTTTCCGGCGTTTCGTCCGCATCGATCATTCCGGCCACCGTTTCGACGATCCATCCGTCGGTGGTCAATGGATCGTCGCGGCGGCGCGCCACCAAAGTGGGCACCTTGAATTGCTCGACGAGCACAGCCGATTTCCGCTCCACATGCAAAAGCAGGACGGCAATTGAATCCCCGCGCTCGAACACCAACCGCTTTTGCACCGCACTCATCGTGCCGTCGATTTGTTGGTGAGCGACCAGAAGCTCGTCGATCTTGAAGAAGTCGTCGAACACGCGACGCTGCCGCTCAAGGACGGCGTTGCCGGACATCGCAGCCTCCGTCATCAAGCTTTGCAAACGCAGGGGTTCGAAGAACTCAGACGCCGTCCTGCTCGAACGCGGCCTTCAACAGACCCATCTGCCGTTCGACCGGGTTGCCAACCGCGACTTTGAGCAGCGGCGGCGCGTGCATCGTCGCGTCTAGTCGGCGCACCTCCGCCTGTAGCTTGAGCGAGCGCGCGATGAGTTCCTGAAGCTTGGAGGGCAACAGCGCGATCGATTTAGCATCGCCGGGCTCGCAGGCCGCTAGTCGCACCTTGCTCTTTTCCTTGTGCGCCTGCGCGAGCGTCATTTCGCCTTCCTTGACCGCGCGGTGTAGCAACAGCCACGAGGCAAGCTGCATCAAGCGGGTGGTCAGGCGCATGCTCTCGGTGGCGTAGACCAGCGCGGCGCTGCGATCGAGTTTCTTGGATTCCGTCCGCCCAGAGCCATCGAGATAGCTCGCCGTCTCCTCGACTAGGGCCATTCCATCGCGAAACAGGGTCGCAAAAACCTGGGAACTCGCCAGCCGCTCGCTAAAGGACACTGCGCCGGCCCCGGCTTCAGTCGCACGCTTCTCGGACATGGGTACGCCTCACACCGGCGGCAGCATCGCTCGGCGCGACCGTTAAGTCCAGCGGGTGAAGCGAGCAAGTCTCCGACATAGTTGCCGGCGGAGCATGCCGCGCGGCGGCAATGCGGCACAAAAAAGGAGCCGCCGTTGCCGGCGGCTCAAGGTGATAACAGGGAGGCGTCAAACAGAGTGGACAGGAGCCACTCGATGTCCAGAAGATGGACAGCGTCTGTAATGAACGAGAAAGCTTAACCAAAGGTTAAGAAATCCCAGAAAGCTGCCCGATCTTTTTGCACGTTAACCGTAATTCGTCATTCTGGGCCCGTCATTGCGGGACCGCGGACCGCGAGAATAGCCGAATCACCGCCCTGAGGCTGTTTACTTCTTGAAGAATGCATCCGCCGCAGTTTGGGAGGCGCGCTTTCGGGCCATTTCTGCTTCCAGCCGCGCGATCTCGTCCTTAAGCAATCCGACGCGCTCGGCAAGTTCGCCGACCGAGAGCAGCGACAGATCGTGCCCGATCTCGTGCGCGATCTTTTTCTTCGGCAGATCGTCCGGGTCGATCGCGGGCATGTGGCCCTCCTTGGGCAATAAACTAACGACGAGGGCCGTGGTTGTCACATCGGTGGACGGCCTCTAAGACTGCCCCACGTTTTATTTGCCACCTCAAAGACCAAATCGATGATCGCTTTACCCGACCACATGACCGTCATGGCAATCCGCGAGCCCGGCGGGCCAGATGTCCTTACCGCCGAGCCGCGCCCCGTGCCGAAGCCCGGCGCGGGTGAGATACTCATCAAGGTTGCTGCTGCCGGCGTTAACCGGCCCGACGTCATGCAGCGCATGGGTCTCTATCCGCCCCCGCCGGGCGCTACGGATATTCCCGGGCTTGAAATCGCCGGCGAAGTCGTGGCGCGCGGATCGGGAGCGACGCGCTGGAAGGAAGGCGACCAGGTCATGGCGCTGGTCGTCGGCGGCGGTTACGCCGAATATTGTGTCGCGCACGAAAGCCACGCACTTGCGGTACCGGCCGGTCTTTCACCGATCGAGGCCGCCGCCATTCCCGAGACTTTTTTCACGGTCTGGTACAATGCGTTCGAGCGCGGCCATCTCGCGGCGGGAGAAACGCTGCTCGTCCATGGCGGCTCCTCCGGCATCGGCACCACCGCCATTCAACTCGCCAAAGCCTTTGGCGCCCGGGTCGTAACCACCGCCGGCTCGCCGGAAAAGTGCGCGGCTTGCCTGAAACTCGGTGCCGACGTCGCCGTCAACTACAAGACCGAAGATTTCGTCGTCGCGACTAAAAAGGCCACCGGCGATCGCGGCGCCGATGTCGTGCTCGACATGGTCGGCGGCGATTACATCGATCGCAATTATGAAGCGGCGGCGATCGAAGGCCGCATCGTGCAGATTGCCTTCCAGACGTCGCCGCGTGCCAGCGTCGATTTTCGCCGGCTCATGTTCAAGCGGCTTACCCATACCGGCTCGACGCTGCGCGCGCGCTCGGTCGCCGACAAGGGCGCCATAGCCCGCGCCGTCGAAGCGAAGGCGCTCCCCCTGATCACGGCTGGAAAGGTCAAGCCGGTGATCGACTCAACGTTCAAGCTGCGTGAGGCCGCAGCCGCCCACGCCCGTATGGAAACCAGTCAGCATATCGGAAAGATCGTTCTGACCCTTTGAAAAGACACGGTTAAATCCTTGCACTCACGCCGCCCAACAGCTACTCATCGGCCGTCTTGATCTAAACGGCTGCCCAGACGACATCGGGCCGCGAATTCGGCGCAAGGCCGGCTAAGTTGCGCAGTGGGGAAATTTCCTGATCGTCGGGGCGCCGATTGCGCCGGCTGCTCGGAGTCGTCTCTTGGCATTTCTTCGCGCCGCCATGGCGTTCGCGGTCTTTACGTTTGCGGCCCTGCTCGGCGTCTCCGGCGCCGCCGCGGTGGAGGCGGTCAATATTCGCCTCGACGCCTCGGCCATCGACCTGACTGACGCAGTCGAGTTCCAGCACACCGACGGCGACCGCGTCCAGGTCTCGACCGTGCCCGGCGCCGACGGCATCGTCCGCCGCATCGAGGTGCGCGCGCGCGAAGCCGGAACCAACTGGGCGGTGTTCGCGCTCGCCAACAATGGCGACGAACAGATTGATCGTCTGATCGTCGCCCCGCATTACCGGATGGTCGGCTCCGGCCTCATCTGGCCCGATCTCGGCCTTTCGCGCATCGTCAGTATCACCCCGTCATCTGGCGATCCGCCGGAGCGGTTGGAAAATTCCACCGCGGACGTTTTTCGCGTCACGCTCGATCCCGGCACGGTGATCACCTTCGTTGCCGAATTGCGCGCTCCAAACCTGCCGCAGCTCTATCTGTGGGAACCGGATGCCTTCAAGGACAAGGTCAACTCGCTGACGCTCTATCAGGGTATCGTCATCGGCATCGCCGGATTGCTGGCGTTGTTCCTCACCATCCTGTTCGTGGTCAAAGGCAGCGTGATGTTTCCGGCCGCTGCGGCGCTCGGTTGGGCGGTGCTCATTTATATCGGCGTCGATTTCGGATTCTGGGGCAAGGTGTTCGACATGTCGTCGGGCACCGAGCGCATCTGGCGCGGCTCGGGCGAAGCGATCCTCGCCGCGACGCTGCTGGTATTCTTATTTGCTTATCTGAACCTCAACCGCTGGCACGTGCGCTACGCCCATATCACCGTCGGATGGCTCGCCTTTCTCGGCGCGCTCGTGGCGGTCGCGCTGTTCTCGCCGGCGGTGGCCTCCGGCATCGCCCGCATCTCGCTGTTTTTCATCGCAGTGCTTGGCTTCGCTCTCGTCGTCTATCTCTCGACCCACGGATTTGATCGCGCGGTGATGCTGATCCCGACCTGGCTCTTGCTGGTGGCCTGGGTGTTCGGCGCGGCGCTGACGGTGCTGGGCTTCGTAACCAACGACATTATCGGTCCCGCTCTGCTCGGCGGCCTGGTTCTTATCGTGATGCTGATCGGCTTCACGGTGATGCAGCACGCCTTTGCCGGCGGTATGGCGCAGGGCATCGTGTCCGACGTCGAGCGCCGCGCACTGGCGCTCACCGGCGCGGGCGACCTGATCTGGGACTGGGACGTCTCAGCCGACCGTGTCTTCACCAGCCCCGAAACGGAAGCGATGCTCGGGCTGAAGAGCGGATCGCTCCACGGCGCAGCCGTGAGCTGGCTGGAAGCTTTGCACCCGCTCGACCGCGACCGTTTCCGCGCCACGCTCGACGGCGTGGTGGAACAGCGCCGCGGGCGTGTCGCGCAGGACTTCCGCATGCGCACCGCCGACGGCCATTATCTGTGGTTCGCGTTGCGCGCCCGGCCCGTGGTCGGCTCCGACGGCGAGGTGATCCGTCTCGTCGGCACTCTCACCGACGTCACCGAGTTCAAGACCATCGAAGAACGTCTGCTGCACGATGCCGTGCACGACAACCTCACCGGGCTGCCCCACCGCGAACTATTCCTCGATCGGCTCGAAGCCCTGCTCGGTTTCGCCAAGACCGACAGCGCCATCCATCCCACCGTGATGGTGGTCGACATCGATCGTTTCAAGCAGGTCAACGATTCGGTCGGCATGGCGCTCGCCGATTCGATCCTGCTAACTCTCGCGCGCCGACTCGGACGGCTGATCAAGCCGCATGACACGCTCGCGCGCCTGTCGGGGGATCAGTTTGGTCTTATCGTCGTGTCGGAGCGGGATTCCGCGCGCATCACCGCGCTCGCCGAAACGATCCGCCGCACGCTACGCGCGCCGATCACTTTCAACGATCGCGAGATCTTTCTCACCGGCTCGATCGGATTGACGCTCGGCGATTCTGAGCCACAACGCGCCGAGGAAAGGCTCAAGGACGCCGAGCTCGCCATGTACCACGCCAAACGTAACGGCGGCGATCGCATCGACGTGTTCAAGCCCGGCATGCGGGCGCGCAAATCCGATCGGCTATCGCTCGAATCTGATCTGCGGCGGGCGCTCGAACGCGAAGAGATAACGATCCTTTACCAGCCGATCGTGCGGCTCGAGGATCGCTCGGTCGCCGGCTTCGAGGCGCTTGCGCGTTGGAACCATCCGAAGCTGGGACGGCTATCGCCCAATGAATTCATCAGCATCGCCGAAGAGACCGGGCTGATCGTGGAACTCGGCCTGTTCGTCCTCGAGCGCACTGCACGCCAGCTCAGCACGTGGCAGCGCACACTGCGGCCCCGTGAGCATTTGTTCGCCAGCGTCAACGTTTCCTCGCGCCAATTGCTGCGCCACGATCTGATCCAGGATCTGCGCACTGTGCTGGCGCGCGCGCCGCTGACCCGCGGCTCGCTCAAGCTCGAAATTACCGAATCTGTGGTGATGGAAAATCCGGAACACGCCGCGCAAATGCTGCACCGGATTCGCGAGCTCGGCGCCGGTCTTGCGCTTGACGATTTCGGCACCGGCTATTCCTCGCTCGCTTATCTGCAGCGCTTTCCGTTCGACACGATCAAGATCGACAAATCCTTCGTGCACACGACGGCGAAGGGCACCCGGCCAGTGATCCTTCGCTCGATCATCGCGCTGGCGCACGATCTCGGCATGGACGTGGTCGCCGAAGGCGCCGAAACCGATTCTGACGCGGTCGAGCTTTATCAGCTCGGCTGCGAGTATGCGCAGGGTTTTGTATTCGGCGAGCCGATGACCCCTGAGCGCGCCCGCGAATTGCTGCAGCCGCACGGCAAAGTGGAAATGGCGAGGTGATTTCAGGGATCAGAAAACAGTAATCAAGTATCGGGATAAAATCATCCGATCCCTGATTACTGGCACCTGATCCCCGCTAAGCGTGCCCGGCTTCGCTCGACAACATGCCGACGTCAACACCAAGCTTCTTTAGCGCCTTACCATATTTGCCGCCGATATCGGTGCCGAAGATGAGCTCCGAATCCGGCGCGCAGTGCAGCCAGCCGTTTCCCTGGATTTCGCTTTCGAGCTGACCAGGAGCCCAGCCTGCATAGCCGAGCGCCAGGATCGCGCTTGCCGGGCCATCGCCACGCGCGATCGCCTTGAGAATGTCGAGCGTCGCGGTGAGGCAGATGCCGTCGTCGATCGGCAGCGTCGAGTTTTCAATAAAAAAATCGGCGCTGTGCAGCACGAAGCCGCGTTCGGTTTCCACCGGGCCGCCCCGCATGACCTTCACCACCCCGGCGCGCGACGGCAGCTGGATCACGTCGGCTGCCGGGATCACGTCGAGCTTCACCAGCAGGTCGGAAAAATTGATATTCGGCGCCGGATGGTTGACGACGATGCCCATGGCACCTTCGGAGGAATGCGCGCAGACATAGATGAGCGAACGGGCAAATCGATCGTCCAACATCGCCGGCATGGCGATGAGCATCTGGCCATCGAGATAGCCCCGCCCCCGATTCTTTCCGGATGTGCCGCGCGGCAATTTCATATCCGAAGGTTAGCCGATCGATCCATTTTTGCAAACGAACTGCGGCGACAAAAGTTCACACTACCTTTCATCGGCTTTCGGGCGGCGGCGGCAGTCACAATCATGTCAGTGGCGCGTGTGGGCCGCTTCGCCCTACACAGCGGTAATGTCGCCCCGTACGCCAACCCGTCGCATAGCGATCGCGGCCCTTGCTCTCGTTTGCGTCGGCCGCATGCCGATCGCACGGGCGCAGGACGCCTCCGCATGGGATCAAGAACTTCACGCGGCGGCGCGGTTGATCGCCGGCAACGCGTTCCAATCCGGTTCGGCGAAAGTGCTGCGGGCCGGCATCGAAATTCACCTCGACCCGGACTGGAAGACCTATTGGCGCTATCCTGGCGATTCCGGCGTCCCACCGGCGATCGATTTCGCAGGATCCGAGAACGTCAAATCGGTGACCACGTTATGGCCGGCGCCGGAGCGATTTTCCGACGGCGCCGGCGGCCACTCAATCGGCTATGTCGGCAACGTCGTGCTGCCGCTCGATGTGACGCCAGCGGACGCGACCAAACCATCGTCGCTTCACGTCAAGATTGGCTACGCCGTTTGCGGCACTCTTTGCGTACCGGCACAAGCAGACCTCACCCTCACACTGCCCGGGAAGGCGAGCGGCGAGGAGCCCGCCCTCACTGCGGCGAAGGCGCGCATCCCGCGGCGGGTCGCACTGGGCGCTGGCCCGCGCGTTGACGGTATTGCCATTCGGTCGGTCCATCGCCAGCGGGACGGCACCGGTGAACGGGTCGTCGTCGAAGTGATCGGGCCCGCGGATGTACCGGTCGATCTATTCGTCGAGGGACCGGCGCCCGACTGGGCACTGCCATTGCCCGAGCCGAGCGGTCCCGCAATCCCCGCGCTTTTCGGCCATCCGCAAATTCAGCGATTCACATTCGGCCTCGACGGCCTCCCACCCGGCGCAAAGGCCGACGGTGCGATGCTGACATTCACCGCGGTTTCGCCCGCCGACGCAATCGAGGTCGAAGTCCATCTCGACTAATTCGCCGGGTACGCTAATTTACGCCCGACGAAGAAAACCCCATCTGGATAACGAGAGGATACGACCATGCCTATCAAGGTTGGCGACCACCTACCGCCCGATATTAAGTTCCGGGTCATGGGACCCGAAGGCCCGGCTGTGAAGACCATGGACGACGTATTTAAAGGCAAGAAGGTCGTGCTGTTCGCCGTACCGGGCGCCTTTACGCCGACCTGCAACAACAATCATCTTCCCGGATTCCTCAAGAACGCCGACGCGTTCAAGGGTAAAGGCGTCGACACTATTGCGGTCACCGGCGTCAACGACGTGTTCGTTTTCGACGCTTGGAAGAAGTCGACCGGCGCCGGCGGCAAGATCGAATTTCTGGCCGACGGTAACGGCGACTTCGCCAAGGCACTCGATCTTGCGATGGACGGCTCAGGCGTCGGCCTCGGCACCCGCTCTAAGCGCTACGCCATGCTGGTCGAGGACGGTGTGGTGAAGAAGCTCAACATCGAGGACGCGCCTGGCAAGGCCGAGGCTTCGGGCGCGGACGCTCTGCTCAAGCAGATATAGCCAATTTCGACCCGCGCAAAAAACCAGGCAGGCTTCGACAAGTTGCCGTATTAATATTTGTTCGAGACTGCCTGGCGCCGTTTCACGTTGAGGGCGGCGATGGCCGCCGCTGAAACCGCAAGTTTGTTGTCCTCTGCCTCGCGATCGAAGCCCCATGTCAGTTCCCGTTCCGCCTGGTAGCGCACCGGCTCGAAACGGGCATACCTGAACCGGCGGTTCGACCGGACGAACATGTAGAGCAGGATTTTAACGACGCGTCTAACGGCGCCCTTGCGCACTTCCTCGCGCGCGCGTAGCGCAAAGATCATCGCCATTTTTTTGTCGAGCTCGACCTGAAGGCGGGCGATCTCCGCGTGCTGCGTATCGGCGGCGCGGTGCTTGGCCTTCGAGCGCATCGCTTCCATACCGATTTCAAGCCGCCGCACCGACATGGCAAATTCGGCGCGCAAGTGATCCTTGTCCGCCTGGATCTCGTTCGCGGTCATCGGAGTGGCGTCAACAAGCTGCCGCTTGGTGAGGCGCACCGCGCGTTCGTGAACAATCGGGAAAAACACCAGCATTAGGAGGCACCCCGCGAGGAGTCCAATGCCGCACAACATCAGCGATTCGATCATCGAACGCCTACGCGAGAGAGAGAGTTTGTTGCTGATCCGCCGACGCGGCGACTGCCGGGCCACTCTTAAGCGAGTGCCCCATCGGCTTAGCGCGCGGTCTGGATCGTGGTGAAGATGGTGACCAGCTTGTTGCCCACGCCGGTGACAGAAGGAATGATAGCAACCGAAATGCCCGAAGTGATCAGTCCGTACTCGACCGCGGCCGCACCGGACTCGTCTTTCAGGAAACGGCGAAACTTGTTCAACATGTCGATGGCTCCTTTAAAATCGACCGAGGCGCAGTTCCGTATCAGAAATATGATGGTAAATAAATCGACATTCGAATTAACTGTGAACGGGTAAACGCACGTTGCGGCACCTGATCAGCCGACCACCGTGCCCGCCTTGCGGATTTCCGCGATCGCTTCGCGCGCGAGCACATCGGCGCGTTCGTTCAGATCGTGACCGGCGTGGCCGCGCACCCAATGCCATCGCACCTCATGCCCACCGATGGCGGCATCGAGACGTTTCCAGAGATCGACGTTCTTGACCGGCTTCTTGTCGGAGGTGCGCCAGCCGTTACGCTTCCAGTTGGCGATCCACGACATGATGCCGTTGCGGAGATATTGACTGTCGGTGTGGATATCGACGCGGCAAGGCCGCTTGAGCGCTTCGAGAGCGGAAATCGCCGCCATCAACTCCATGCGGTTATTGGTTGTGTTGACCTCGCCGCCTTTCAGTTCCTTTTCCCGATCGCCGAAACCCAGGATCGCACCCCAACCGCCGGGGCCGGGATTGCCCGAGCAGGCCCCGTCGGTATGAACGACGACGTGCGGCAGAGCCGGAGTCACAGCCGAGGTCACGGCGCGGTCACCCCATAGTCGCGCGCGCTGGTAACTTTTTGATGGAACCGGAGCTTGCGGAGATATTCGAGCGGATCCTTGGGCCGCACCAGTGCGCCGGGCGGCACGTCGAGCCAATCGACCAGGCGGGTCAGCAGAAAGCGCAGCGCAGCGCCGCGGGCGAGGAGAGGCAGTTTTTCCCATTCCGGCGCTGATAGCGGCCGCGTCTTCGCATAGCTCGTAAGCAGCGCGCGGCCTTTGGTGACGTTGTAGGAATGATCCTGCTCGAAGCACCAGGCGTTGAGACAGATGGCGACGTCGTAGACGAGCGTGTCGGTGCAGGCGAAGTAGAAATCGATCAACCCCGACAGGTGATCGCCGAGGAAAAAGACATTGTCGGGAAACAGGTCGGCGTGGATGACGCCCTGCGGCAGCCCACTCGGCCACGCAGCTTCGAGCGTGTCGAGCTCGTCGGCGAGCAGAGCTTTTAGATCGCGTTGTACCTCGTTGGCGCGGTCGCCACACGTCGCGTAGAGCTGCCGCCATCCCGCGACCGAGAGCGCATTCTCCCGCCGCATGGGAAAATCCGCACCGGCGAGATGAAGCCGCGCCAAGGCCTCGCCCAAGGCCGCGCCGTGGGCGGCACTGGGCCGCCGAATCCACATGCCGTCGAGAAAGGTGACGATCGCCGCCGGCCGTCCCGCGAGCCGGCCCAGCGTCTCGCCGGCCCGATTCTTGACCGGCTGCGGGCAGGTAATACCGCGGCCCGCCAGATGCTCCATCAGTCCGAGGAAGAACGGCAGGTCGGGCGCGGCGACGCGCCGCTCGTAAAGCGTAAGGATGAAATAACCGCGGCTGGTGTGGACCAAAAAATTCGAGTTTTCGACGCCCTCGGCGATCCCCTTATAGGCCAAGAGCTCGCCGATGTCGTAACCGGCGAGGAAGGGGGCGAGGTCTTCCGCCGCGACATCCGTATAGACAGCCATCACGGTCTCCAGCGCTTTCGCCGCTACCCGCCATCCGTATCGCCGTCAAGGTGGCCGGCGGACGAGGCATAGCGAAAATGCGAGTTATCCCGGCGGCCGCACATGTAAGCACACTTTCGGCCCTCGGCGCGCGGCGGTATGATCGCCGCGATTGCCCAGATCGGAACGCGGGCAACCGGGGCGCGCGCGCATGAAAACCATCCTCGTTCCCACCGAGCAAAACGCCGCGATGGCGTCGGCCTTGGAAGCGGCGCTGTTGCTTGCGCAAAAATTCGACAGCTGCGTCGAGGGCTTTCCGCTCCGCCCGGCCGTCGCCGACATGGTGGCGATGGACCCCGACGCGGGATTGACCATGGTCGCGGTCAAAGAGAACGACGCGGAAATGGTGCGACAGGCGGAGGACCTGTTCCGCTCGTTCATGGAGGGCCATGGTGTGACGCGGCGGGCCGATGAGGCACCGGCGTCACCGCTGCCTGCTTCGTTATCCTGGGCGTGGAACACCGCCGCGCCTAGCGGCAATGACTTCGTCGGCAGCTATGGCCGCGTGTTCGACGTCATCGTGTTGGCGCGGCCGGGGGAGGAATGGCAGAGCCCGTCGATGGTCACGCTCGAATCCGCTTTGTTCGAGAGCGGACGCCCGGTTCTGATTGCGCCGCCGGCCTCGCCGCGCTCGCTCGCCACCCATGTGCTGATCGCGTGGAATCGCAGCACCGAACAGGCGCGCGCCACCGCGTTCGCCATGCCGCTGCTGCGGCGCGCCGAGCGCATCACCATCCTGACTGTCGAGGGCTCGACCGTCGCCGGGCCGAGCGGCGTTGAGCTGGCGCGCTCGCTCAAGATGAACGGAATCGCCGCCGAGCCTATCACCGTCGCTCCCGGCAAAGTCAGCGCCGGCGAAACCATCCTGAAAAAAGCCGAAGAGCTCGGCTGCGACCTCATCGTCAAAGGCGCCTATACGCAAAGCCGCTTGCGCCAGATGATCTTCGGCGGCGCCACCCGGCACATCCTCGCCAACGCCAATCTTCCCGTGCTGATGGCGCATTGAGCGGACGAACGCCGAGCGTTCGCGAAACCACCTGTCACTTGAGATCTTTGCGGATGATCTTGCCGACGTTGCTCTTGGGCAACGAGTCGACGAACACGATCGTCTTGGGCACCTTGTAGCCGGCAAGCCGTTCGCGGGCGAATTTGGTCAGCTCCTCAGCGGTAACCGCCGGATCGCGCTTGACGACGAAAAGCTTCACGCCCTGCCCGGTGTGCGGGTCCGCCACGCCGATGACCGCTGCTTCGAGCACGCCCGGGTGTTGCGCGATCACGTCTTCCACTTCGTTGGGGAAGACCTTGAAGCCGGAGACGTTGACCATGTCTTTCTTGCGATCGAGGATTTTAAGAAATCCCTCGGTGTCGAACGCGCCGATATCGCCGGTGTGCAGCCAGCCACCCGCGGTCAGAACGAGCTTGGTTTCATCGGGACGTTGCCAATAGCCCTGCATCACTTGCGGCCCGCGCACGCAAATCTCACCCGCTTCGCCGACGGCAAGATCGTGGCCGTGATCGTCGCGGATCGCGACTTCGGTCGAAGGCACCGGCAAGCCGACGGTGCCGATCTTGGGCGCGCGAACCGGATTAAGGCACACGACTGGCGACGCTTCGGTGAGGCCGTAGCCTTCGACCAGTTCGGTACCGGTGATCTCGCGCCATCGCACCGCCACCGCACTTTGCACCGCGGCGCCGCCGCCGACGGCGAAGTTGAGCTTGCTGAAATCCAAAGCGACGAATTCGGGCGTGTTGATCAGCGCATTGAACAGCGTGTTGACGCCGGTCATCGTCGCGACCTGCGCCCGGCGCATAGTGCGGATGAGACCCTTGATGTCACGCGGGTCAGGAACGAGCACGCTCAATCCGCCCATCAACGCGAATGCCAAGAGGTTCGCCGTCAGCGAGAAGATGTGATAGAGCGGCAACGGGGTGAGCACGATCCCCTGCTCTTCCTGGAGATACGGCGCGATAACGGCGCGGCACTGCAACGTATTCGCGACGAGATTGCGATGCGTCAGGACCGCGCCCTTCGGCACTCCCGTGGTTCCGCCGGTGTATTGCAACAACGCCGGCGCCGACTGCTGCGGCTGTGCATCCGCATATTGCGGGCTTGGACGGCGGCTGCAGGCATCTTGCAATAGCGTGACGCTGTCGAAGCGCCAGGCCGGCACGGCGCGCCGAACATACGTATTGGCGAAATTAAAGAGAAGGCGCTTGGGCGCGGGCATGAAGTCACCGAGCCGCGCCACCACCACGCGCCGGATCTTGGTCTCGGCCAGCACCGCTTCGAGCTTGTGCGCGAAATTCTCCATGATCACTATGGCGGCGGCGCCCGAATCCTTCAGCTGCTCTTCCAGCTCGCGCGGCGTGTAGAGCGGATTGACGTTGACCACGGTCAAGCCGGCCCGGAGCGCGCCGAGAAACGCCACCGGATAAGCGAGCAGGTTCGGCAGCATGATCGCAACGCGATCACCGGCACGGCATCCGGCTTCCTCGACGAGGAAGGCCGCAAAGGCCCGGCTGAGGCGCTCCCACTCCGTATAGGTGATGCGCACCCCGATGCATTCGAACGCCGGATGAGCGGCGTGACGCGCACAGGCGTCGAGCAACATTGCCGAAAGCGACGGATAGGAATCTGGATCGATGGTTTTCGGGATGCCCAGCGGATAAGAGGCGAACCAGATCGGCCCTGCTGCACCGGCCGGTGGCGGAGCAGTGGCGCTCTCTGTCTGCGAGGTCATGTAATAAATCCTCGGCGGGCCCGGACGGCCGCTTGCCTCAATCTACGGCAAATTTCGATCACACGGAATTGGCGCTGATGTTCATTCTCCCCCACGAAGTAGCGAGGATAAGCGAATTCCTCCTCGCGAAGCATCCGCGCCCGAGTCCGACGAAGCCCGTTCGCATCCTCCCGAAAAAGCCGAAGGAGCGGAGCGCCGAAAGCCGCGTGGTCTCATGAGCCGCGCGTGCGAGGCACGGCAGCGCGCCTTGCGATCGGCGCGATCGCCTTCGGGCGCTGCACTTGCGGCTTCGAGCTTCACGCTCCGGGCCGCGCTTCCGGGGCGGTGACGTGACGCGGAGTTATCCGCGTTCCCATCCTCCGGCGCAACGAGCTCCTCGCAGGTCGGTCATCATACCGGCCGGGCGGTATTCGAGAGCAGGGAGCGGGGTTACGAAGCTCGCCCGCAGACCGCGCTTGCTCTCCCGTCCGTACGTCACCGGTAACGCCCCTCGAATGAGCAAGCTGGTTATACATGTAACATAATCGGTGACTTACATCACGATCGTCGCTCATATAGCGACTTTGGCGCGTTGGAAGTTTTGTCTTTAAGACATTGATTTAAAAACTGAATCTTCCGTTTATGACCAGCAGCGATTGTTAACCACGTTGCGCCATCGGACCTCACAAAGTAGGCCAAACGGGAAACCCGGCGACCGGCGGCCATATTTTGCCACACTACAGCGTTAACGCTGATCCCGTCGGGGGTGGGGTAGCCGAAACTTCGCGTTAACCCTTCCCAAATTTACAGTGCGTTAGTGTTGTTCGCCGCGCGGGGATGTTGCGGCGGGTGACATGGGTCAATGGGTCAACGCGGGGACGCCAGTGCTCCTTAGTAAGGCGCGCCTGAAAGCCTGTCCTATCGTCGTGAGGCGAACCGCTTATTCGTGCGGTCTCGCTGTATTAGTTCTGCTCTCCGGCTCGCGTCTGCTGCAGAACGCCGTTGCCGAGGGCGACACCCGCACGATTTCGCTTCACCACATCCATACCGACGAAAACATCTCCATCACCTTCAAGCGCGACGGCCAGTACGACGAAAAGGCGCTGGAAAAGCTCAACTGGTTCTTGCGCGATTGGCGCCGCGAACAAGAAACCAAAATGGATCCGCACCTCATCGACCTGATTTGGGAGGTGCAGCGCGAGACCGGCTCGAAAGAGCCGGTCTCGGTCATCTGCGGCTATCGCTCGCCGGAAACCAACGCCATGCTGCGCCGCCGCAGCTCAGGAGTCGCACGTTTCAGCCAGCACATGCTCGGCCACGCCATGGACTTCTACATTCCTGGCGTCCAGCTGGATCAGCTTCGCGCCATCGGCCTGCGCCTGCAGCGCGGCGGCGTCGGCTTCTACCCGACCTCCGGATCGCCGTTCGTGCATCTGGATACCGGCGGCATTCGCATGTGGCCGCGCATGACGCGCGAGCAATTGGTGCGCGTATTCCCCGATGGACGTACCGTCCATATCCCCACCGATGGCCGCCCGCTTGCGGGCTATGAGCTGGCGCTCGCCGATATCAAAAAGCGCGGCGCCGGCGTGGACGTCGCCGACGCGGGCGAGCATCGTCATTTCAACCCGTTCACCAAGCTCCTTGGTTTGGCTCGCGGCAGCAGCGACGACGAGGAAGAAGACACGGGCGGCGCAACAGCTGCCGCATCGAGCCCTCCGGCGCCAGCGCCGGCCGCCGAGCCGCTGCGCACCCGGGCAAAGGCGGCCGTGGCCGCGGCTATCGATCGCGCCGAGGACAAGCTGGCGCGCGCCGAAGACAGGATTTCGGCGGACGGGACCAAACTGATGAAGGTCGCCTCGAAGGCGCACGTGATTTCCCGCGCCGAGGCTTCGCCGATGGTGGCGACCCCGAACCAGATCATTCTCGCCCGCGGCTTCTGGCAAGGCGTTCCCAACGGCACGGCCGCCGCCCGCCCTGCCCAAGCTGCAACGAACGCGCTGGCTGCCGTGACGCGCCCGGGCCGTATCAACATCGCCAGCGCGGCGCCCGACGAAACCGGCACGATTGGCCCATTTTCCGCCCCGCGCGACGATCGGGTTTCTCCCGATGTCGCACTTGCCTACGCCGAACAGGCGCGACGCGAAGCCCAAGCTCCGTCCCAAGTCGTTTCGCTTCCGCTGCCGGCTTCGACGGCAACTCCGCGCGCTGCGATTGTCCCCGCCGTCGCCGTGCAGACCCGCGACAACGAGACAACGGTCGCTGTGAAACGCGTCAGCGGCCGGCCGGCTTCGGCCATCCTCACCGTTGCCGCCAGGACGCTGACAATGACGTCGCCGCTCGCGGACCCTACGCGCCTCGACGATCCGTGGTTGCGCGCCGTGGTGGTATCGCCAAGCGTGAACCGTTTCCTGTGCATCACGACGCTTGGCGCGCGTGACTTCCGCACCTTGGCAGACATGATGATCAAACCGGACAATTCCGTGATGATGACGTTCGCGGCCAATCCGAATCCCGGCCTCGATCATGATCATTTCAGCGGCAGCGCGATCGTCTTCATGTCGACCGTCACCTACCCGCTGCGCAGCGCTTCGCTGCAGTAAATCAGAATTCTCCGTTCATTCCCGCGAAAGCGGAATCCGGCACGGATCGTCTCCCAAAGTACCTGGGTCCCCGCTTCCGCGGGGACGCGCGGCGCGGGCAGGCCACGGCTTACCCCAACATCCCGAGCGCGTGCAGGTAGGTTTCGAGGATCGCCTCCTGCTCCTTGCGCTCGTTGACGTCCTGCTTGCGCAGCCGCACCACGACGCGCAACGCCTTCACGTCAAAGCCGTTGCCCTTGGCCTCGGCATAGACGTCGCGGATGTCGTCGGCGAGCGCCTTCTTTTCCTCTTCGAGGCGCTCGACGCGCTCGACGAACGCCTTGAGTTGATCCTTAGCGAATCGATGGGCGGTCTGCTCGTCCTTGGCGGCGGCGGTAACGGTAGCCATCGGGTACTCCTGACGATAACGGGTCGCCGGAAGCTTTCGAAAGTGCGCGCGTTCAGGTCAAGGCGCGTCTGCGCTCATCCACAGCACTGCACAGAGCATTCGCGCCGACGCGCGGCATCAATGCTTTTGGCTTGCTTTTTCGAACGCCGCTTTCTGGCCCGAGGACGCTTCCTTCTGATGCTTGGCGCGCCATTCGTCGTAGGGCATGCCGTACACTATTTCGCGGCTCTGCTCTTTCGTCATCGGCACGCCCGTTTCGTCCGCGGCATCCTTCATCCAGTTGGAGAGGCAGTTGCGGCAGAACCCGGCCAAATTCATCAGGTCGATGTTCTGCACGTCGGTGCGTGAGCGCAAATGCTCGACCAGACGGCGGTAAACGGCGGCTTCAAGTTCCACCCGGCTCTTCTCGTCGGTAGCCATATCGTCCTCCGCGGATTAGTCAAAGCATGATCCGGAACGGTGGCGCCCGGTTTTCCGACAAGATCATGCTCCACTAGATATAATGCTGAAAGATAGAGGCTTGACGAGCGTCTTTCCAGACTCCGACGACCGGGATCTCATGAACACCAAGCCTGACCCGATGACTACGTCGATGCGCGAGTTGCTTGAATCGCTGTTTCGGAGCGCGATCAGCGCCGCGCACCCCAACGCCTGCCTGCCGCCGAACCTGCCGGAACCGCCGCGGCAAGGCCGCCTCGTCATCCTCGCCGCCGGCAAAGCGGCCGGCTCGATGACCGAAGTCGCGGAACGCCACTATGTCGCATTGTTACCGCCGCAACGGCTCGCGGGCCTCGCGGTCACGCGCCACGGCTACGGCCGTCCGACCAGACACATCCCCGTCATCGAGGCCGGGCACCCGGTGCCCGACAAAAGCGGGATCTCGGCGACCAAGCGCGCGCTGGCTCTCGCCGATGCGGTGGATGGCAACGATCTCGTCCTCGTCCTGCTTTCCGGCGGCGCCTCCGCGAACTGGATCGCGCCTGCGCCCGGGCTCACGCTTGAGGAGAAGCAGGCGCTGACACGGTCGCTTCTTAAGAGCGGCGCCGCCATCGGCGAGATGAATACGGTGCGCAAGCATCTTTCGCGCATCAAGGGAGGGCGGCTCGCCAAGCGGGCTTATCCCGCCAAAGTCGTCACGCTCGCGATCTCCGACGTCCCCGGTGACGACCCCGCGGTCATCGGCTCGGGCCCGACGGTGCCGGATCCGACGACACTGGCTGACGCGCGCGAAGTCGTCGGCCGCTACCGGTTGGAACTCCCCGCGATGGTCACGCGCGCGCTCGACGACCCGGTCAATGAGACACCCAAGCCGGGCGATAAAGTCTTCGCCGGATCGGACTATCGGATCGTGGCGCGGCCAGACGACGCCTTGCGCGCGGCCGCGGGGCGGGCGACTGCCGCGGGCTACGAATGCGTCATGCTCGGCGGCCGCCTTCAGGGCGAGGCGCGCGAAGTAGCGGCCGAGCACGCCCGGCTCGCGCTTTCGCTCAGCGCCGAGCATCGGCGGGTGACCATCCTGTCCGGGGGCGAGCTGACGGTCACGCTGCGCGGAAGCGGCCGCGGCGGCCCCAACCAGGAATACGCCTTGGCCCTCGCCATCTGCCTTGGTGGCGCCCCCGGCATTACCGCGCTCGCGGCAGATACCGACGGGACCGACGGTGGCGGCGGACGCCCAGACGACCCGGCAGGCGCCTTTGTCGACCCGGCCACGCTTGAGCGCGCGCGAGCGGCCGGCCTCGATCCCGCCGCGTTTCTCGCCGACAACAATTCCACGGGATTTTTCAATGGTATCGGCGATTTGTTCCGGCCCGGTCCGACGTTCACCAACGTCACCGACTTCCGCGCCATCGTCGTTGACAGGCCATAAGATTTGACCGGAATCTGAACCGGACATGAGCGACGGGATTTATCCGAGAATAGTGGCGGGCGTGCTGGCGGCGGGCCTGGTGACGCTGGTACTAGCTGCATCGGCCGGCCCGGCCGCCGCCGACTTTCGGCTGTGCAACAACACCGCGAGCCGGGTGGGCGTGGCCGTCGGCTACAAGGATGCCGACGGCTGGACCACGGAAGGCTGGTGGAACTTGCCGTCGCGCACCTGCGAAACCGTGCTCAAGGGCAATCTCGTCGCGCGTTATTATTATGTCTACGCTATCGACTACGATCACGGCGGGGAATGGATGGGTACGGCCGTCATGTGCACCCGCGACAAGGAGTTCACGATCCGCGGCATCGGTGACTGTCTGGCGCGCGGTTACGACCGCAGCGGCTTTTTCGAAGTGGATACCGGCGAGCAGCGCGCCTGGACCGTGCAACTCACCGAATCGAGCGAGCAGTCGCCGCAACACCCGCTGCCGGCGGGCAATCCGCTCACGCCGGTCCCATCCAACCCGCCAGCCGCGCCCGGAGCTCGCACGGCGCCCGGCACGGCGACCCCGAGCACCCCGCCCGGAAGCCAAAACCGATGAGGCGACGGCGGCGCACCAAAGTGGTGGCGACGCTGGGACCGGCATCTTCGGACCGCACTGTAATGGGCCGCCTGTTTGCAGCCGGCGCCGACGTTTTCCGCATCAATATGAGTCACACCACCCATGAGAAGATGCGCGAGCTCGTAGCGACGATCCGCGCCGTCGAAGCCGAATGGGATCGGCCGATCGGCATCCTCGTCGATTTGCAGGGACCGAAACTGCGGCTCGGCAGCTTCAAGAACGATTGGGCTGAAATCGACAACGGCCAGGATTTCATCCTGGACACCAATCCGGCGCCGGGCGACGCAACGCGCGTGTACCTGCCGCATCCGGAAATCTTCACCGCCATCAAGCCGGGCGACTCGCTGCTGATCGACGACGGCAAGCTGCGCCTGGTGGTGACCGAAGCCGAACCGCAGCGCATCGTCGCGCGCGTAAAGGTCGGCGGCAAAATCTCCAACCGCAAGGGCGTGAGCCTGCCCGAAACCGTAGTCCCGGTTGCGGCATTGACGTCGAAGGATCTCACCGATCTGGAAGCGGCCCTCGATGCCGGCATCGATTGGGTGGCGCTGTCGTTCATCCAGCGGCCTGAGGACGTCGCCGAAGCCAAGAAGATCACGCGCGGGCGCGCGGCGGTGATGGCCAAGATCGAGAAGCCGCAAGCGGTGACGCGGCTCAACGACATACTCGATCTCGCCGACGGGCTGATGGTGGCGCGCGGCGATCTCGGCGTCGAGATGCCGCTGGAAAAAGTCCCCGGCGTGCAGAAGGAGATGACGCGCGCCTGCCGCCACGCCGGCAAGCCTGTCATCGTCGCGACGCAGATGCTGGAATCGATGATCACCAGCCCGGTGCCGACGCGCGCCGAAGTCTCCGACGTCGCAACCGCCATCTTCGATGGCGCCGACGCGGTCATGCTGTCGGCGGAATCGGCGTCCGGCCAATATCCGCTCGAAGCGGTGGCGACCATGAACCGGATCGCCGAAGAAGTGGAAAGCAACGAGGCGATGTATCTGCCATCGCTGCACGTGCTCCACACCGAGCCCGAGGCAACGGGCGCCGACGCCATCGCCGCGGCGGCGCGGCAGGTGGCGGAAACGCTCGATCTTTCGGCTATCGTTTGCTGGACCAGCTCGGGTTCGACTGGCATGCGCGTCTCGCGCGAGCGGCCGAAACCGCCCATCGTCGCCATTTCGCCGATGGTCGCGGCGGGGCGCAAATTGTCGCTGGTCTGGGGCATCCATTGTGTCGTCGCCGAGGACGCCCGCGATCAGGACGACATGGTCGAGCGCGCCTGCCAGATCGCGTTCAAGGAAGGCTTCGCCCGGGCCGGCCAGCGCGTCATCATCGTCGCCGGCGTCCCGCTCGGCATGCCCGGCGCCACCAACATGATCCGCGTCGCTTTTGTCGGCTCGCAGTCCGTCGGCGAAATGTGAACGCTTCGCCCTAAGCGGCGGAGGATTGGTCCGCAAGCTTCTCGACCGCGGCAACGACGTCCTCGGCGGCGTCGTGGTGCAGCATGTGGCCGTATCCTGGCAGTACGGTCAGCTTCACGCGCGGCGTGGCGGCCGCAAGTTTCATGCCGTGCCGCGCGGGCGGGACCAGCCGATCACGATCGCCGGCGAAGACGATGGTCGGCGCGGCGAGCGCACCGTAACGCTCGGCCTGCCGCGTGAGAAATGCTTCGAGACTGCCGACATCGGCCCAGTTGGCGAGCAGCGTCGCCGGCCGCAGCACCAGCATGGCGGCGGAACGCTTCACGTAGTGAGTAGGGAGCGTCTGCGGCAGGAACGCCCTGCGCGATCCGGGAAAGATTAAGATAGCGCCGAAGGGAAGCGCCAGCGTATTAACGAACAGCCATCCAACGGACGTCGCGAGCAAGGCGTTGAGCTTGGTCATCCGCCAAAACCCCGGATGGGTCGGCGGCGCGATGAGGACAAGCCCCACGACGCGCTGCGGATAATCGAGCGCGAAAGTCAGCGCCAGCGTGCCACCAAAGGAATGCCCGACAATGACGGCGTGATCGACGCCAAGCCGATCCAACACTTTGCGCAGCACTTCCGCCTGATAAGCTGGTGAACTGCCTTCTTCGCCGACTTTGCGGGCGCTAAAGCCAAGGCCCGGCCGATCGACGAGGATGACACGATGACACGCGGCGAGCCGCTCGCCGAGCGCGAGGTGCATGTCTTCGAGATTAGAGCCGGCGCCGTGCAAAAGGACGATCGGCACACCGCCTCTCGCCTCGGCGCGAGGCCCCAGTTCGATCACATGCTGAGGGAAACCGCCGACATCGATGAAACGGCCGCGCGGCAGATGCGCCCGCTCGATCAGCCGCGTGCCGATCAGCGTGAGGGCAGCCCCGGCGCAAAAGACCGCAACGACAACGACGATTGTGGTCATTGGCTCGATTGTCTAAAACGATTACGCGAAAACCATGGCGGCTAATCTATGCGCTCGTGTCTAGAGCGCATCCCCGCTCAGCCAACGTGCTCCCCGCGCGTAGAGTCGATCGAGTTCGGGGCCTTCGATGCCGGGCATGTCCGGCTTTACCTTGTAGCCGATCCTGCTCTGCAGATAGGCGAGGTGACGGTAGCCTTCCGGGAAGCTTTTGAGCAAATCCTGGTCGAGCACGAGCTTGGCCGACGGATCGACCGGGTCAAGCCGATCCTTTTCGTAGATCGGCTGGCGCAACACCAGGCCCCAGCGACCATCGCGCTTCTCAAAAAAATCGTAGAAGCGGCCGGTACAGACCACGTCGCAAACCACGCCCTCGACCGGCGCGCGCTGCGAGATCGTCATCTTCGTTTGCGCGATTGATCGATGGCCGGCGATCTCGATCGCGCTACCGCCGAGAAAGTGCAGGATGCGCACGCCGCGCGCCCAGCCCTCGTCGTTGACTTTGATGAATTCATCGAAGCCGCCCTGGAACCAGGTCGCCATCATGCGGCCTTCGGCGTGCCAGACGGTGCGGAAGCGATCCCACAGGCGCGCATCGCGCCACACGGCCCAGGTTTCTACCAGTTCGCGGATGGTGACTTTGTCGGCGGTGATGTCGGTCATGGTACTCCCTCTGCGTCATCGCCGGGCCGGCGCGGCGGCGCCGCAACCCAGTGATTGGTTTATGCGTGAAATAGTTGGATTGCCGGGTCGAGTCGCGTCGAAGGGGCTACGGCCACGCCAGCAGCGTCAAGCCTGACAATAACTGGCGGACCAAATGACTGGCGGAGTATCAGATGTCCCGCCCCTCGACCTTCTCGCGCAGCGTCTTCACGACGTCGCCGATGTGTTCGAGGTGGGGATCGACCGCGAGCGCCCGGCGATAGGCTTCGAGCGCATGTTTGTCGTCGCCGATCTCTTGCAGGATCAGACCGAGCCCGGACAGCGCGCCGAAATGGCGCGGCTCGCGCACCAGCACCTCACGAATGTCGGCGAGCGCGTGGCCGTAATCCTTCTGCATGTAATAGAGGGTAGCACGACGGTTCCAGGCTTCGGTATAGCCAGGCTTGAGCTCAATGATCGAGTCGAGGAGCTTGATGGCGAGGTCGTAATCCTTCTCGTCGGCCGCCGCCTTCATCCGCCCCATCAGCAAATTGCAGGTGTCGCTGCCGGAAACCATCCACACCGACCAGATGCGTTCTTCGATCGCCTTGGCGCTCTCGGCATCCGGCGCGATCTTGAGCGCATCGAATAGCGTGTCGAGGTTGAATGTCCGGTCGCCATGCTCGGACCGCGGCAAATTGCCGGGCGGTGCAATCCAGTCCGGCGCCGGCGAGCTTCCCGGGGCGTTTTGCGCCAGCGCCGGCGCTGCGGTCACAGCCGGCGCAAGAAGCAGGCCGCCGAGGGCAACAGCGAGAAGGAATCGCAAAGCCATGACGTCTTGAGTCTAACCACTGCGCACGAAGCGGCAAGGCCGAAATATGCTCACGGGCGTGTGAACAATGCGGCAACTGCGCGATGACAAGATTTCGATGGGCCTTTCGGACGCCGCCCGGCAAGATCGGCCGGTGACGGCCCGCTCAACCCTGGCGGGCTTTGAAACGGCGCTGCGTCTTATTGATGACGTAAACGCGGCCCTTGCGGCGCACGATGCGATTGTCGCGGTGACGGCCGCGCAGCGATTTCAACGAATTACGGACTTTCATAGCAATATCCCGCCTTTACGCGGTTGATTAAGGACGCACCGCCGGCTTGTCAATGACGCCGCATCAGGCTCCCGCGGAAGCTATGCGGCGGCGACGCTTGGCTCCTCGGCAGGGACTTGCGCACCGTCGCCAAGTCCGTTCCCGGCGGGAAAGCCGGTGAGGCGATTGACGATCTTGTTCCAGGCCCGCAGCACGAAGCCCAGTGGCCGGGGCATGCTGTGGCGGCACACGGCAAGCTTCCTGACTTCCTGTGTCACATGCCAGATGCTGTGGCTGCCGGCCGGAAAAAAGGCCATGTCGCCCGGACCGAGCCGGTGAATTTCGCCCTTTTCGTCGGTGACGAACACTTCGCCGGCAATCATGTGCACGGTTTCATCAAAGGCGTAATACCACTCGAAACGGCCGGGCGTGCAGGACCAAGCCATCACCGACGATGTGCTGTCCGCGCTCTGCGCCAAACACTTCGCGCGCGCCTGCGGCTTCCCCTCGATGACCCAATCGGGACGAATGGGATTGGCACTAAGGTGGATATTGGCCGGAGCGGCAAAGACGACTGGCCGTGGCATGGAATACCCCTTCAAGCGATCCGTTGAAATGCAGGCTTATCCGGCAGACATGCGCGAAGCATTTCGGCGAGAGCGTCGGCCAAAATCTGACGGCGAACGCCGCTGCGTTTTGCGATCCTTCAGACGATCGATCCAGTTC
>Ga0182024_10005514_pt1 | contig 28368 bp, 24 predicted proteins | sample P32metaG_FD_120480 | JGI IMG/M metagenome (GOLD analysis project Ga0182024, IMG submission 120480) | Permafrost microbial communities from Stordalen Mire, Sweden - P3-2 metaG (Illumina Assembly) | ecosystem: Environmental > Terrestrial > Soil > Wetlands > Permafrost | place: Sweden: Stordalen...
TTCCTTCGTGGGCTGCCAAATCACATCGGTCATGGTTGTATTCATTTTGCTCAATCCGCCTCGCATCCGACTCGATCAACCAGGCGATTTTACCGGAATTTGCAGTTGGCAAACACTGATGGTGACTAATGTTTCAACTTCATTCATACTCGGAGCGCAAGTTCTTAGCCTTCATCTCGATTGAGTCGGCAAGCGAGTTCTGCTTGGTGGCACGAAGAAACTTGGCATAGGCATCTAACGCGATCAACATGCGCCTCGGCAGCATATCGGGCTGCTTTTCCATCACCTCAATCGCCTTTTCATATGAGGACTGGGCCTGAGTGTTGTTTTTCCCTTGCGCTTGAATGTCGGCCAGCAAAACGTAATCTTCCGCCAGCTTCTCACTTTCGGACCCCCATCCCTTCTTCTCAAATGTAAGCTTGGCTGAAATCGCTTTCTCCGCCTCGGCAATCTTATCCTCTTTGGCAAGCACAATAGCCGACGCCTCAAGAGCCTCGAGATAAACTCGATGATGTCCATTGCTGTCGTTAATCGAGACTGTGCAAGCTTCCCGGGCCAGAGGCTCCGCCTTTCCATAATCATTGGCGCGGCAGTAAACGCGGGAAAGAGTCAAAAGAACCTCGGCTCTTACTTCCGAGTCGTCTCCCTCGTTGGCGATCGTCAATGCCCGTTGCAAAGTTTGAATAGCATGGCTTCCATGCCCTTGCATCTCATCCATCACCGCCATGCTTCTCAAAGTCTCGGCCATTTCAGATTTCTTCGTCTTCGCCTCCGCCTTTTTGAAAGCCGCCTGATACAACTCGTAGGCGACAGCATAATTGCCACCCCTGAATGCATCTTCAGCTTTGGCCTGCAATGATTTCCAGGTGTCGCTGCTCTCCTGTCGAGACGTTGCATTGGTAGGTGTTAAGGTGACCGCGTTGGCAAACATCTTGGTAGCCTCAACGTTTCGACCGGTCATTTTGTAGAGATTGGCTCTATTTTCGATTATCGAGCGTCTCAAATCATCGGCGCCAAGAGCAGACTCTTCAACTTGATATGCCTTTTTGTACATAGATTCCGCCTGATCAAAATTCATGGCATCTCTGGAAAGATTAGCCAGGGCAAGATAATCAGAGGCCAAACCGAGAGCATAATCGCGATTATCCTCCCCGTTATTGCGGGGCTTCCACAGCTTTTCATATTCAGCGGCAGCGCGATTCAAGATAGACTGCGCTTCCACACTGTTGCCCTGGGCCACATAAACCTGAGCCAGAGCATCAAGAGTCTTCGCACGCCTTATATTGGCAGAATTGTCACTGTCGACTTGCTTGAGAGCGCTTCTATATGCCTGCTCCGCCTGTTCGTAGTTTTTGGTCTGAGAAAAAGCGAAGCCTTCATCGAAGGATTTTCTCCAGGTGTCGCCGCCTGTGCTGATCGTGGAGCAACCACATACAGTGGCGCTTGCAGCCAGGATAAATGCCAGTCTTGTCAATCTCACGGCATTTTACTCGCGTTAGAATTCAGGGCCAGGGTTTCGATAGCAAGCATAATCAAGCTGCATCCGTTTGCTGTCAATGCCGTTAGCCAAGCCTTTCGAGCGGAGTGCCTTTCCAGCAGCGTGAGGACGGTTCCCTCGACCATGACACAGTAGAACGAGAAAAGAGACAGTCCCCAGACCCCCGAGCTTGTGATGTAAGGTCCCAATCCTAAAAGTAGTCCCATAAACGAAGCAAAATTCATCATTAATGAATCAAGAGCACAGAGCCAGATTTTGCCCCAGTTCAAGCGCCAGAGAATGAATGCCTCGAGCAGCACAATCGGCACAAACTGCATTACATAGAAGCCAAGCATCGATAAGGGATCTCAAAGGATGTTTCCTACTATCAAGTATGCCGGAAAGTGCTCCATTGCGCATCTATTTCATATCGAATTGGGCAAATATGGGCTCAGGGCTTGACACAGGCGTTTGCAAACAAGCATGATTTTCTCCATGTTTATCGGCGCCGCATGTCTGCTTGTCTTCCTGCTCATGGCAGTGCTCATGTCCTCAAGAAGGCTGAGCGCTTTGCTGGCACTGCCCTTGATGGCACTGGCGATTGCCGTCATCGCTCAAATTCCCGGCCCGCAAATTCTCACTGACGTATTGAGCAAAGGCGCCACCAAACTTAATGCCACTTATACCACCACCATGTTTGGTGCCATGCTGGCCGAACTTCTCAATAAGCAAGGTCTGGCGAAGTCGCTGATCCGCTGGGTGGCAGAGTTCGGCGGCGACAATCCCTTCTGGTTGTGCATCATTTTGACTCTGGCCACGGCGGCCTTATTTTCCACTATTGGCGGTCTGGGTGCCGTGATCATGGTGGGTACAATCATTTTGCCGGTCATGCTTTCATTGGGTGTATCCAACATCACTGCCGGATCTCTTTTTCTCTTTGGCATCAGCCTTGGTGGCATGTTCAATATCGCCGGCTGGCAATTATATATGGATGTGCTGAAGCTGCAGCAGTCACAGATCATCGGTTTTGTCTTGCCTTTTGCCATGGTGCTCAGCTTGATCATTGTGGTTTTTCTGGTTATCGAGTTGAGAAATTTGAAAAATGTGCCATCTGCCCTGATTTGCATAGCCCTTCTAGGTGGGCTGTGCGCTTTGCTTGCTCAACACGCGCCCGCCGCCGGCCCGACAGCGGTCAAAGTGCCTGAGCCGACATCAATAGTCGTTGCCGCGGCAATCTTGGCGATGCTGGCTGTTGGCGCCATTTTCAGACATCGAGCACAGGTGACGAGCAACCCACCGTACGCATTACTGACACCAATTTTGCCCCTGATATTGGTGCTTTTCTTCAATTGGGACTTTATTCCCGCTTTTATGTATGGGCTTGCTTACTGCCTCTTCTCAACCTGGAAACGAAACTCCGTCACTGTTCTTACTCGCGCCATTATCGACGGTATCAACTCAGTGATACCAGCGGTAGTGTTGATGATGGGCATCGGCATGCTGATCAACTGTGTCAGCAATCCGATTGTCACCGCCTCTATAGAGCCGCTTTTGCGCCAGGCAGTGCCTACACACGCTCTGTCATATGTAGTTGTCTTTACCATCCTGGCACCACTGGCGTTATATCGCGGCCCCCTGAGTTTATGGGGAATGGGCAGTGGATTGGTGGCGGTGATTCAGAAATCAACGGCCCTTGCCGGCGGAGCGATAATGTCTATGCTTCTCAGTGTCGGACAGCTGCAGGGCATCTGCGACCCGACCAATACAGCCAACATCTGGATCGCCACCTACTTACACACTGACACTCAAGTCTTGCTCAGACGCACCGTTGCCTATGCATGGGCGGCAGCCTTTCTCGGTCTTTGTCTTGCCGTCGGGCAGGGTTATGTGAGCTTTGCTTATGACAAATACTAAAGTTCGAATTGGTATCGATGTCGGTGGCACGTTCACTCACGCCGTAGCCCTGAATGCGCAGTCTCTGGAGATCATTGGGCGAGCTAAGGTGCCGACCACGCACACAGCGGCGCACGGCGTAGCCAAAGGCATTATTGATGCTTTGCAGGAGCTTTTGCAGACGTGCGCCATCGATGCCAGAGATGTAAATTTCATCGCCCACTCAACCACTCAAGCCACCAACGCGCTTCTGGAAGGAGATGTGGCGGCGGTGGGAATTCTCTGTTTGAGCGAGAAAGCCCATGGGTTCATGGCCCGGCTTTCCACCCGGCTGGGCAAGATAGAACTGGCGCCCTTGAAGTATCTGATTACCTATTACAGATTTCTCGATGGGCATCAAAGCAACGACGACGCGGCTATCAGAAAGGCGCTGACAGAGCTCGTCTCAGAAGGAGCCCAGGCGATCGCCATCACCCAGGCTTTCTCTGTGGATAATGCCACTGCCGAACTGAAAGCTCTTAACATAGCCCATGATATGAAATTGCTGGCCACTGCCGGCAGCCAGGTCAGTCAACTGTACGGTTTGAAAGTGCGCACCCGGACTGCCGTAATCAATGCCGCCATGCTGCCAAAAATGATCGAAACCGCTGACATGACTGAAAAAAGTGTGCGCGAAGCGGGAATCACTGCCCCTCTTATGATTATGCGCTCCGACGGCGGCGTCATGGACATCGATGCCATGCGTAAGCGTCCGATTTTGACGATGCTTTCCGGACCGGCAGCCGGAGTCGCAGCAGCCATGATGTTCTTGAAAATCTCTGACGGCGTATTTATGGAAGTTGGAGGCACCAGCACCGATATATCAGCCATCAGCAACGGCAGAGCTCAGATAAAATCAGGAGAGGTCGGCAGGCACAGAGTCTATATGCGCACGCTGGATGTGCGCACCGTTGGTGTCGCCGGCGGTTCCATGCCGCGCATATCGGCTACGGAAATAATCGATGTCGGCCCTCGCTCAGCCCATATTGCCGGCTTGCAATACGTCGCCTTCAGCGAGCGCACTGGCGATCTGCAGATCGAAACGATCCAGCCCGGAGCCGACGATCCCGCCGACTATCTGGCCATCTCGGAGGCGGGTCAAGATACCAAACTATGCCTGACGCCCACATGTGCCGCCAATTTCCTCAATCTGGTTCCGGCCAATGATTGCGCATCAGGCAACAAAGAACATATAGAGGCAGCCTTTGCCGCCCTCTCCGCCAAGCTGGCAGGGCCGGCACAGCAGCTCGCCACTCAGCTGCTTAAGGCAGCCGCGCAAAAGTGTATACCGGTTGTCAAACAATTGATCAAGGATCATAAGCTCGATGCCAACATCGTCACTCTAGTTGGTGGCGGCGGCGGTGCGGCGGCGATTGTACCCTTTGTCGCCGCAGAGTTGCACATGCCCCACAATCTGGCCCGCGAAGCCGACGTCATTTCAGCGATCGGCGTGGCTCTGGCCCTGATTCGCGAAACTGTCGAGCGCCAGATCATCAACCCCACTAACGATGATATTCTCTTGATTCGCAATGATGCCTTTGCCGCCGTGCATAAAATGGGAGCTGATCCGGCCTCAATCGAAATACATGTTGAAATAGATACGCGCACTGCAGTTGTGCGCGCCACCGCCTATGGCGCCACTTCCATGGTCGGGGAAAAAGATCTCTCTTCCGGGCGGTCACAAGAAGAGAAAATGCAGCTGCTGGGCCAATCTCTGCGCGCCGCACCAGAGGCTATTGAGTTAATAGCTGAGACAGACTACTTCCAGGTATTTTCAGCCGTCTGGATCGAAAAGCATCTCTTCGGGCTGCTCTGCTCCCAGAAACGGGCCTTGCGAATACTTGACATAGCAGGAAGCATTCGCTGGCAAATTCAAAATGGTGTGGCCATCAAAACTAGCGCTAAAGAAGTGGCCACTCAAATGAGCAAAATTGTCGAGGAGCATTCCCAGTGGGGCGACGCCGGGCGCATCATTCCAGACATTTTGCTCATTTCAGGCAGTAAAATCATCGATCTATCGGGTCTCTTAAACATAGATCAACTGAGCGCCCTGGCCAAAGTGGAGCTTGATGGAGTGCCTGAGAATTCAGCCGTTATTGTCGTGGCCAAATTCCCTTGATGGCATCTCAACTGAAAGTAAATTCAGAATTTTTGCGCGGATTGGAGCAGTTCAATCAGCAAGAATTCTACGATTGCCACGAAACTCTTGAAGACGTCTGGCGCCACGATGAATCCAGCGAACGCGAGATGATTCAAGGGATAATCCAGATAGCCGTTGGCTACTACCATTGCCTGCGGGGCAATCGTGCTGGTGCGGAAAAGTTGCTGAACCGCGGTCTTTACAGAATCAAAAAATTCGAAAATAGCTGTGACTATTTAGATATCGGACGTCTGGCTAAAGATGTTTCTGCGAATATAGAAGAGATAGAGCAGACTCCCAATTCCATTTGCCCATCGTTAAAACTCCCAACCATTGAGGTATTGACGGATTGACAAGCTGTTGTTGAAAGACGGCTGAGCGTCTATTATCCTTTGCAAGAGTCCGGCTAAGCACTGCAAAATTCCAGCGAAAGCCACAGAAAAGTCCAATCAGCTAGTGAAAGTCAATCACAACATACTCATAGTCGACGACGAACCAGCTCACACAAAGCTCATCTCGGAGTTACTGAGGCGGTCGGGATACACAGTCGCTTCCGCCAACGATCCTTTCAAAGCAATAGCTGCTTGCAAAGTTCGCACTCCTGATGTCGTCATTCTTGATTTGCACATGCCCTTAATGGGGGGGCTGGATGTTTTTGAGCGACTGAGAACGGAAGAGAAGACTTCAGGCATCCCAATTATTTTTCTTGGCAATCGTGAAGAACCTATGCCGCCTTTCAAATCGGACGAACCGAATGTTGAAGACATTATTTTCAAGCCTTTCGCCCCAAACGAATTGTTGTCGCGAGTTCGCTCTTTGTTGAAAGTAAAAGCCCTGCGCGACGAGTTGAAACAGAAGGATGAACAGCTCAAGCAGCTCTCCTTGACCGATAACATCACTTCGTTGAAGACTCAGCGTTATCTTGACGAATTCATGAGAACTGGTCTGGCCCAGGCGCGGCGCTATAAGGTGCCACTTAGTGTGGTGGTATTGGAAGTGGATCAGCACCGCGAGTTGATTCGCGCGGTTGGGCAGAAAGCTGGTGACGCCGTAATCATTCAGCTTGGCACTCTAGTGAACACGCAAATGCGAGATTCAGACATAGTCGTGCGCACCGGTCCCTTCGAGCTTACAGTTGTGCTCACCGGAACAGATGTGACAGGGGCGATCGAAGTGGCAGAGCGCCTGCGTAACAGAATTACTACCACGGCTTTCTCGACTGATGAATTGGAGTTTTCCATCACCGTCAGTCTGGGCATTTGTCAATTCAATGAGGGCATGGACGATGAAGGCAAAGTCATCCTTTCTCACGCCCGCGCCGCCGTCGCTCACGGACATGCAAACGGCGGCAACATGAGTTTAAAGGCTGAATAAGTTTCGCCGCTTAAATGGTATCCGCCCTAAATTCGCGTGGTAAAATTACCTAATCGGGGCGTAGCGCAGCTTGGTAGCGTGTCCGTTTCGGGTGCGGAAGGCCGGAGGTTCAAATCCTCTCGCCCCGATTTCCAATCCAATCAATACTTCTGAGCATTGCGTCAATGGCGTAAGGGCTCTATTGCGTGCGCGCTGCACAGCGCCTGCGCTGGGAGGAAAATGACATGCTTGCATACCTGCACGGCACGATCAGGTCAAAAGAGATGGCTACCTCAGGCGCCGACCGACTGGTTTTAGATGTAGGCGGCATCGGTTTTGAGCTCACTGTCTCGCGCCGCACTCTTATGCTTTTGGGGCAGCCAGGCGAAGAAGGCACAGTCTTCACGGCTTTGACCATCCGGGAGACGGAATGGAACATTTTTGGCTTTGCCACCCTGGAAGAAAGGCAGATATTCGGCTTATTGCAGACGGTTACCGGTATCGGGCCCAAGCTGGCCCTGGCTCTGGTGGGCACTCTGGGTCCGCAACAGCTGGCGGAGTCAGTTCTTTCAGGCGATCAGAAGATGATCAGCCAGGCTCCAGGAGTAGGGACAAAAGTGGCTGCCCGCATCATTCTGGAACTGAAGACAAAGATGGAAGATTGGTCCCGGCAACGCGGACTGGTGCCGGAAACGCAGACTGGATGGAACTCAGTCAGCGAAGAGGCGCGTGAGATCTTGGCTGGTCTTGGCTACACGGGCACAGAGATCGCTCACGCTTTGAAAAAGGCACGCGGTGAAGGTCACGACGAAGATGTAGAATCACTCGTACAGTACAGTTTGAAAGTGCTGGGTGCTGCCTCTCTGTCTTGATCGATTTGAAAGAAAACGTCACTTCAAAATACTTGCAGTTGAAAGCATACTTCCGCGGAAGCATGCTCGGTCTGGTCTCCGGCATGCTGGTGTCGGTTTTTCCGGTTGTCGGGATCAAAAAAAGTTGGGATCCGATAGTTGCCGATCAAGGGCAATTGGCATTTTTCATGGCTTTCATCATCACCATGACTTTCTCCGGGGCGATCATCTTTCAAAGATGGTGTGCACAAGCCTCGCGTTGCCCCCCATCAAGGCGGCAGATTACCCGATCACTGCTCACCATATGTGGTGCCCTGTTATTCTTCCTTCTTTACTTTGCCGCCAATGCCTTGTCACAAAGACTGTCCATTGGCTTGATTGTCGGTGAGTCCACAAACGTCTCTGGTATCAAGTTGGCCGGACTGAGTTGCGCCTTCACCGGAATGATCTTTCAAATCGCCGCCTTGCTGCGCTGGCCGGCGATCTTTGTGCATCTGCGCCACCCTTGTTTTTTCGCCACACTTGTCTTTCTTATCGGTGTGCCCCTGCAATTTGGCTCATGGTTCGCCTTGTTTGCCCTGCCCGGAATTTTCGTCGTCATGAAATGGATGATTTCATTTTCCCCACAGGATAATCCAGCCGATAGCCCTGCTGCTCCGGATAGCAGCGCCGATGCGGATAGGCCTGCTGCTGCGGATAGCCCTGCCGATGATGCGCAGGTCAGCTCTGATCAGCCCGCCCCTGGGCGCGAGCCAGTCTGGCAGCTCATTCCATACATTTACTAGGCTCTAACTTTTATGGAATATAGCGCATCGATTTTCCGAGAATGCGATTCGCCCTGGCATTCCTACTCATTTATAAAATAGCTTTTGGTGATTGGATTGCGACCTAAATTTTCCCAAGGCGCCGTCTGACTGATGACAAAGGGAACCGGTTTGTTTAAGCCTGTAATTGCCGGGGTCGTGGCCCGGAAAAGCATAGCGGGCGAGATTTCAATCTCGACGGAAAGATCGAGAATATATTCGCAGGGACTCTTGCGGCCCTCAGGCCACCACTCCTTGGGAATTTTCTTCGGTTCGGTAACGAAAATGGTCTCAAACGGTGGACTGGTTCGGTTGATCGCCAGGCCAAGTGTTATGTTTTTCGGCTGCACGCCACCAAGATGCACCAGTCGCGTTTCCAGCGAGGGGTCAGCATCCATGATCGCATAAGCCTGGCTTAAGCTCTCGCACAAGGACAGCTTTCGCGCATAGCTGGAGATAATCTCCTGCGCCAGGAACCAGCGCACAGGCATAATGCCAAGATCCAACAAGGGCACGAACAGACAAAGAACAAGCAGCACCAAAGCCGCCGCAAATTCTGAGATTTGAGCGGAACCATTTTTGCTGCGAATTTTCCGATATCTCATTGCGCTATTCTGATAAAATCAGCCTCACAAGCCAAGCGAAGTAGGCAACGACTGACCCGGCTCTCAGAATAACACGATCGTAACTTCATTATCCGCAATGACCACTCACTTCAAACTTTACGTCCGCACAAGCCGCCGACCCTCCGGAAACATGATCACAATGACGGCCCTGGTATCCGGCCTCATTCTCGTCGCTTGCATGGTCGGTTTTGGCTTCTATCTTCTTTTGACGCAACAGAAAAAGGGGCAAAACAAGACGGACAGCGCCGCACTGACTATGGCTGAGTTTTTCAACAAAGACGACAAGCTCGGTCAGATGAACAACGTGGTCGCCCGCTGCCGGGAACTAGTCTATGTCTCCCGCCAAAATGATGATGCCGCCACCCAGCTGAGGTCTAATGTCTTGCAGGAACTTTCCAAGCAATTGCTGGATGAAGCAAGGTCTAGCGCCCTTTTTGTTGAGGCAGAGCGAAAAAACGAGATTAAGTATTTGGTCAAAGTGACCAAAGACTCAGTTGAAGGATACAACGTCAAGACTCCCACCCGCTCAACCTTTAGTCTGCCCTGGTTTGAGTCGCATGACCCCACAATTGATGAGGTCAGTTTCGGATCGATCAGAAAAACGCTTTCCAATGTTACGAATTCGCAAGGCGTCCCTGATCTGCAAGAGTTCGATAAGATGAAAAACTACTTCGAGCCAACCAGCCACCTGTATCGGGGAAACATCAACGCCAAATTGCCTGAACCCGATTCTGATTTGATCTTCAAAATCTCCTCGCTTCCAGCTTGCGTTGACACCAGCGTCGCACCGCCACGCTTAACCAATTCAGAGGCCTTCATCAGCGAAGGAAGAATATTTGAAGGCGGAAAGTTCGCCCCTCATGGGCTCGATCAACTGCCTTCGGCCATTGAGATAATTCAACATATGGACGTAGACATCAAAAACGATGCAAACACGATCCAACTTGGATCGACCGCCGCCACAAGCGGCGCCATGCCTGCGCCCTGAGCAATTCACCCGCATTCATTTCTGGGTCTGGGTTTTGCTCTTATCGATGGCATCGCCAGCGGTGGCAAGCTTAGCATAACGGGCTGCCTCATCTGGTTTATGCTCTCTGGTCAGCAGTTGGGCCAGTAGTGATAAGGCCGTTTTATTGTCTGGTTCGTATTGCAAAAATTCCTTGAGCAGAGGTTCTGCATCTGCGTCGCGGCCAACTTGATAGTAACAAAAAGCGGCTCCCCACCTCAATCCGTTACTGGTTTTCCAGACATCAGGTAGTTTTCGTACGATTGAGATGCTCTGCTCGTACGGTAGCAAAGCCTCGTTCCATTGGCCCTGGAACAGGTACAGATCACCCTCCGCATGCAGAGCCTGGGCGCACTCTACCGAATCTTCCTTACCAATTTTCTGGTATTGCGAAACAGCTTCTTTGTATAGCGCATGAGCGCGGTTGTATTGTTTCAGAATGCCAAAGTCAATAGCCATTTTGACGCGATTCAGAATCGGGGCTAAATCTATGGAGGAAGGGTCAGAGAGCTTGATAATCTGCTCGCGAATAGTGAGTGCGTGCCCCGGATCAGAGCCCTCCTCCAATGCGATCGCCTTCAGATCATATATATCGGTAAGCTCTTTCCGTTTGTCTTTTTCGCCGGCTGCACCAATCACACGGAGTTTCTGCAGGGTCTGCCCAGCTTGTTCCAGGCTTGTCGCAGCTTCCGCAAAAGCTAGTTTGGCAGCCTTGAGATCTATTGCCAGCTTCCTATCATTGCCATAATAAAGTAAGCACTCCCCCCGGTCTTTTAGGCACCGCACGATTAGCCAGAGATCTGGAGTTTCCGCACTTCTCAGCTCTGTTGCTGCTTCACTAAACCTGACGGCTGCCTCAGGTCGTCTCTTCGCTTTTTGTAGTGCCTCCGCCTCCTTCAGTTTCGGATTCAAATCGATTGTGGTGTCATCGATTTCGTACATGCCTAACGATGACACAATGCGACAGGCGGGCATCTTTCTTTGGAAACGTTCCAATCCATCTATTGTTATGTGAGAACAATCAGCAGCCTTCAGCAAACTGAGATTCCCCAAGTCAGCCAAATATTCGAGATCCGAATCGGAGACTCCAGTTTTGCTGATGTTCAGCTCTTGCAAGTTGGGCAGATGGGCAAGAACTTGCAGTCCTGCGTCATCTAGGGCCGTCTGTTCAAGGTTGAGAACTTTCAGTGTAGTCATACGCTTCAAAGCATGAAGATCCTTCACGTCATTACGGCTTAAGTCCAACTTCTCCAGCTTTAGTTGGCGAATGTGGTCCAGTTCCAAATCATTGATGTGGCCTTGCCTCAGAATAATTTCGTTGGCGTTGGTGGCATTCTCAAGCAGCGCCATGTCACTATCGGTAATCTCCTGAAGACCGAATGCATACAGATCCACAACAGGCTCTCGTTCGCGCACCAGCGCCATAATCTCCAAACGTTCATTCTCTGCACTTCCATTTTTTTCGTTCGGTTTGTCTGGGAAGATTGAGGTAGAAGCCAAACGAAGCTTGGGAAGGGGTGCAGATTTTTTCCAGAAATCAAATGCCCCCATAACCAGAGCGCCGGTGACAAGAGCGCCGACAAAAGCGAAAATGCACACGAGTTGCCAGTTAATGCGGCGAACAGGGGCAGTGTCCTTAAATCTGTCGAGGGCTTTGCCGGATTGCAACCGAGTCAGAGCCAACTGCAGCTCTTCCATTGATTGGTATCTTAGATCAGGGTTCTTTTCCAGAAGTCGCCCAACCATTGCCTCGAGATCAGGATGAAATTCGACTTTACTCAACACTGATTGGCTCATTGAGAAGGGCTTATCGTTCAAGTGCATCATCATCGTCTCCAAAGCCCGAATATATCCGGCAGGCGTTGTCAAAGATCGAAACCGACTAATCTAAGGCGCTCAAATATGAGCAATCTGTCAGATAAAACCGATCTAGTGCTCGATCGTCGAGTCCCGAACACGTTGATATTCAATGCTTCACAGACATCCTAAAAATATCTAATTTACATTGCCGGATGCCAAGAGGAGCGCCCACTTGGGAAGCCCATACAATAGCTCTATCGGTGCTGGATAGCTCTCGCCCAAACGAAAGTAGGCACAACCAGCCTTTCTTCAATGAATGGCAACGGGGGAGCACTGACATCACTTTGATCGAAGGTTCGGTCGAAGCCAGCAAAAGCGATTGCCCAACTAAAGGAGAACAATTGATGAGCGAAAATACGCTGACCAAAGAAGAGCGAATTTGTCTTCAAGGCTGGTTCAGACAGGCAATAGCGAAGCTTGAGCAACAGGAAGTGACGGCCCAATTCATTCAATCTCACGGTGTGGCCGATCAAGACAGCCACCGCACCCCCGTCATCCGCAGGCGCGTTCGCCGCAGCCGAGTATTTACCCATATGCGCGAGCTGGTCACATAAGCCCAAGACCTCATCATCACAACAAACGGCAAGCCAATCTCTCCGGCTTGCCGTTTTTCTATATACATTAGACTTCCAGCAAATATAGAAAAAATTTGCTCCAGAATTGAACCTATTTGATGCTCGTTACGTATAAGTATGTAGAATGAATTTTCCCTCGACCTGGAGCAGATATGCCTCGTCCATACGTACCACTACATTTGCATACTGAGTACAGCCTGCTTGACGGGGCGACTGTAATCAAAGATCTGGTCAAAAAAGCCAAGTCCGAAAATATGCCGGCTGTGGCTGTTACCGACCATGGTGTTATGTACGGTGCCATCGAGTTGACCAAGACATGTCACGAGATGGGTGGCGTCAAGCCGATTATTGGCTGTGAAGCCTACATAATCGACGGCAACATAAAAGACAGAACTTCGAAACAGTCTCTCTATCATCTGATTATTCTGGCCCGCAACAAACAGGGTTACAAAAATCTGGTGCGGCTCAATTCAAGGGCGCATATCGAGGGCTTTTATTACAAGCCGCGCATCAACAAAGAGATGCTCAAAGATCACGCGGAAGGCTTGATCGTCTTGTCCGGGTGTCTGGGAGCTGAGTTGTGCCAGCATCTTTTGAAAAACGAGTATGACAAAGCTTTAGAAGCTGCAGCCTGGTACAAAGACACTTTTGGCGAAAATTACTATTTGGAGATTCAGGATCACGGCACACCTGAAGATCGAAAGGTCAATCGCCAACTGATCAAAATTGCCAAGGATCTGAAGATAAAGTTGTGCGCTACCAACGACAGCCATTTCACCAACAAGCATGATGCCGCTGCCCATGATTGCCTGCTTTGCATTCAGATGGGCAAATTGGTCACCGATGAGCAAAGAATGAAATTCACCGGCTGGGAATACATCAAAAATGGCGACGAGATGTATCACCTGTTTCGCGATCATCTGGATCTCGAACACATAGAAGAAGCTCTGGCAAGCACGTTGGAAATAGCAGACAAGATTGAACATGTGAAATTAGCCAGCGATCCCCGCTTGCCTATGTTTGAAGTTCCTGCCGGCCATACGGCAGAAACTTACTTGAATCAGCTTGTCTTTGACGGTATAAAAACTCGCTATCCGGAGGTCACTGCCGAGGTCGAGAAGCGCGCTCGCACTGAGCTGAAAGTGATAGAAGATATGAACTTCGCATCTTACTTTCTCATCGTCGCCGACTTCACCCAGTATGCCAGAGACAAAGGAATTCCTGTCGGACCAGGCAGAGGTTCCGCAGCCGGCAGCCTGGTGGCATATGCCCTGGGCATCACAAACATCGATCCGATCAAGTACAACTTGCTGTTTGAGCGATTCTTGAACCCGGAACGAAAGTCTATGCCGGATATAGACCAAGACTTTTGCATCGAAAGGCGAGAAGAGGTCATTCGTTACGTCACTGAAAAATATGGCGCCGATAAAGTAGCGCAAATTATCACATTCAACAGAATGACAAGTAAGGCTGTGATCAAGGATGTTGCCAGAGTACTCGAATATCCTTTTGGAGAATCGACAAAACTGGCGAAAATGGTGCCTGTCGTGCGCGGAAAACCCACTCCGCTGGCAGAGATGCTCGAGGATCATCCCGAGTTTAAGAACGCCTATAAAGTTAGCGACGAGGCAAAGCAGGTTATAGACCTGGCCCGCAAGCTTGAAGGAGTGAACAAATCGTTCGGCATGCACGCCGCCGGGCTGGTCATCTCCGATGTGCCTCTGGAAGATCTGGTGCCTGTGCAAAAAAACAATGACGGCACGATCATCACGCAGTTCTACATGGAAGATGTTGCCTACATCGGCCTGGTAAAGATGGACTTCCTCGGATTGAGGAACCTGACCATGATCGACAAAGCGGTGAAAATTATCGCCCGCACTAAAGGTGTGGAAATCGATCCAGACAAGATTCCCATCGATGACGAGAAGGTCTACCAGACTGTAAGCAACGGCGATTTGGCAGGCATCTTCCAGTTAGAAACCTCCTCTGGAATGAGGCAGGTGGCTCGCGACATGAAGCCATCCAACATTCAAGATTTGTCTGCCCTGATTGCCCTCTATCGCCCGGGACCGCTTGACACCGGCATGATTGAGAAGTTCATCACCTGCAAGAACGATCCAAGAAAGATTAGCTATACAACGCCTTTGCTAGAACCGATCTTGAAGGACACGTACGGACAGATCGTCTATCAAGAGCAAGTCATGCAAATTGCTCAGCAGCTGGGCGGGTATAGCCTTGGCCAGGCAGATTTGCTCCGCCGCGCCATGGGCAAAAAGAAGCCGGAAGAGATGGAGAAACAGCGAGAAGTTTTTGTCGCCGGCTGCGTGAAAAATGGCGTGCCGCTAAATGTGGCCAACGATTTATTCGACATGATGGTGCAGTTCGCCGAGTACTGCTTCAACAAGTCGCACAGTCAAGCATATGCCATGCTCACATACCAAACGGCATGGCTGAAAACGCATCATCCGGTCGAATACATGACGGCGCTTCTCTCCAGTGTCTCTGGCGATCAGGAAAAAGTGCAGGGATACATCGCCGAATGCCAGGCCATCAACATCGAGGTTTTGCCACCAGATGTGAATGGCTCCGGACATGATTTTACGGCTGATAATCTATCGATCAGGTTCGGTCTTTCAGCAGTCAAGAATGTAGGTGAAGCAGCCGTTCAGGAGATAGTCGGTAAGCGCGAAACAGGCGGGAATTTTACTTCGCTGAATGACTTTATTACCCGCATCGACCTGCGCGTAGTCAACAAGAGAACCCTGGAAGCACTGATTAAATGTGGCGCCTGTCTAAGTTTGAATGTCACACGCAAACAAGCTCTGGAGAATCTGGAGTCTCTTGTGGAAAGATCCTCCAGGCGCCAAGCAGAAGAAGCAACCGGTCAAATCAGCTTGTTCAGTATCGCCACTGATACCAACATCGGTTTTGAACAACAGTTGATGGGCGACGGCAGCGAATTTGCAGAAGCTGAAATGCAACGAATGGAGCATGAGTTGCTCGGCTTTTACGTCACCAGCCATCCGCTGAAAAAGGTCTCCAACAGATTACGATATCTCACAACCCATACTCTGCGCGATGCCAAAGAGGCGTCAGACGGCACCAACGTGATCATAGGCGGCCTGGCCATCACCATTGAAAAACGGCTGACCAAGCAAAACAAGGTGCTGTGCATCATCCAGATGGAGGATCCAGCCGGGAAACTGGAAGTGGTGGCATATAGCGAGCTCTTGGAGAAGACAGCTCCCGAGGTTCTGCTGCCGCAATCCTTGCTGCTGATAAAGGGAAAAGTGAAGAAGAACGAGGAGCAGATTTCGGTGCTGGCCAACTCGATCAGACGCATATCAGACGCATCGATGGTCGACATATTTTTCAACGACCACCAGAGCTTCTCTGATTTGCACAGACTGAAAGATGTGCTCGTCACTCACAAAGGCGAAGACCCGGTTTTGCTGCACTTCCCGCAAGGCAAACAAAGCCAGACCATTCTGGTCGGGTCGCAATTTTGGGTGGCGCCATCGGCTGAGTTCCTCAACAACATTCGCAGCAACTTTGCCGACGCCGTCAAAGTCTCAGTCAAGAAAGTGCTGGTCTGATGCTCGCAGCCGGTTCCGGCAATCCTGGGATCACTTTCCCGGGAGCGCAGGCGTCCCGTCTGCTCTGAAAAACAATCCGGACCAGTGAAGAACCCCATATCCAGCTGCTCTTCGCTGGACACTTGATCTTGCTCCACTTGATCTTGCTTCACCGCGCCGCTCACCCTCCTTCACAAAAATTACATCCAATCTCAAAGAACTCCGACTGACTGCTGCTTAAGCCCAGGAATCTCACGTCTTCAAGGCGGAGAGAACGTCAACCACTGACATTCCCGCCGACATATAGACGGTTGCTGCCAACGCGCTCGCCAGGCGGCTCATCTTGAGCAGCTGCAAAAGCTGGCCGGCAGCGGCGCAGAGAAATATTGATCAGATTGCTAAATTTCGTCAAAAAAAGAGCATTTACTGTAGAATGCTCTTTCGTTGACTTTTATGGAGGTTTGACTCGCACCCACACAATGAACGCCCAACTCCCAGGACCGGCTGTTGTCCAACTCTGGTGTAAAGTAAGCGTTTCGTGTACCCCTCAAGACACTTAGCGAAAGTCTTGCAGCAGACGCCGAAGTGTTTTGTACAAATCAGGATTCCAAAACACAACGTTCGCACACCACGAGCGGAGACAGGGGGAAGAAACAATGTTCGGACCACATCTTATCCTAGAAGCCTATGGTTGCCCGAAAGAACCGCTGGCAGACCTAGGCATCGTTAGCAAAGCTCTAGACGAGTACCCGGCTCAACTAGATATGACGAAAATCATGCCACCATACGTGTTCACATATCACGGCGCCGTGGAAGATGATTGGGGAGTAAGCGGAATAGTGCTGATCGCTGAGTCACACATCTCAGTCCACACGTTTCCTGACAAAGGCTTTGTCACACTGGATATCTTCTCTTGCCGAGATTTCGATATCGACGCCGCGATTGAATACTTTTGCTCGGTGTTCCATCCGGAAAGTTATGACAAGCAAGTGCTGATGCGCGGTCGCGAGTTTCCGCGCAGCATCGGTCGCGCCGGCACGATTATCGAATCGGAACGCGAGCGGCTGGCGATCGCCCAGTAAGAACACCTAGCGGCGTCTCGCCTGCGTCTTCTCCGGGAGCGCAGGCGTCTCGCCTGCTTCTCTGCGGACCAGGTTCGCTGTACCTGAGTGAACGAAATTTCGTTTGCTCCGGTTGGGTCTGATTACAACAGCGCGATCTCAACCGCGTCTTCTTTTGCTGCGCATTTACGAACCTGGCACCAGATTCGGTGCAACCAGGAACGTTCGGTTTGACACGACTGGATTATGAGCTTGTCGACTGCACCAGCGATTCCAACAGGTTGTTGGCTGGCACTAGCGCCAACCCGCCAGGATTAATATCTTAGTTACGGGCGTGTTACCCTGGCAGTCGTGACTTTGCCAACACCCTGGCTAAATCGCGCAGTAATGCGTAACTTAGTGCCCTGAAGCTGCAATAATTTCAATCCAACCGGGTAAAAGATCTTAGGGAGACGAGAATGTAATTTCTGGCGCCCAAACATCCAGAGATTGGTTAAAGGCAAATCGTGTGGCTTCCACAATCCCAGATAAATTGACGATGGAGTTCCCCGCTAAAAAATCACTAGGCGAACTCTATTTACTTGACCAGGAAGGCAAGACCCAGTTCCATGGGGAAGCCTTGGGTTCAGTGCAGGTGCCCGAAGGCGGCAAGCTCTCCCTTTACTACAGCTTTGATCCGGTGTATGGCTGCTCGCTTCTGTCTGATATTAATCCCAGCGGGCTCTACAGCATCTCTTTTCTTGGCAGCGACATCGGCGACGCCGAGCTCATTCACGTCGGCAAATTGACCGGACTAAAGGAGCTCGATGTAAGCTGCACCCAGGTCGGTGACGAAGGTCTGGAACTACTGGGAAGCTTGAATGAACTCGTCAAAATTAATCTCTCCTCCACTAAGGTGACAAATGAGGGAATGACCATCCTTTCCAGCTTCCCCAAGTTGCGTGAGCTGGGCCTGGACGATACGGAGGTTGGCGACGATGCCCTGGCTTACATTAGCGGTCTAACCGAATTGCGCACACTCAGCCTCTCCTTTACAGAAGTGACAAACAAGGGCCTTTCCAAACTGAAAGGCATGAAAAATCTGCAAAAGCTCCGCCTCAACTGCACCAAAATAGGCGATGACGGACTGAACTTCATTGGCAAGCTCACCACCCTGCATGAGCTCTGGTTAAGAAGCACACAGGTCAGCTATCCAGGTCTTGTGGAGCTGACAAAGTGGCTGCCCAGCTGCGAAATCATCATCTAGGCAATTCGGCATTATCAACTCCAGATCCATTTGAGCCGGGCTCAGCGATTTCCAAGTCATCGACTTCCAGCTCATGGATAGGCAGTTTTCGAGGCATTACCCGCACTTCCGAGATAGCTTCTTTCGGTAACGAATACCAGAAGACCGGCTGCCAGCCATCCAATTCGTACGACTCGCTTATATCCGCGTCGCCAATGTGATTGGATTGAAGTGGCTGCCCTAGTTTCGCACGAACGACCGTGCGGTCGTCATTTACGCTGACTCCAAACGGCAGGTCTTGCGTGTAAGGATGTGTCTTTCCATTTTCATTGTTGTCCGGAATGACATGGAAGCTTGCTATCAAGACAATTTTGTCGATCGAAAATAATGACAATCCAAGTTCCGTAAACATGTGGTGGGATATCTCGCTTCCTTCCTCTATCTGCGTCAACTGGGGCGAATCACCCAGATCAGCGATAAAGCTTTGAAAAGCGGGATCTTCTTCAGACTGATTTAGCAGCGCGAGTACTCGGTCACAGAGATTATTCATGCGTTCCAAAACCAAAATCGGCCAAATAGACAGCTCAAAGCAGCCTGCGGAGCAAACTGCTCAGCTAGTATTTTCGTCCAGATTCGACTAAAAATCAACGCAAGCCGTCAATTAGGCGTAACTTCAAGTTAGTTGCCAGTGCCATTGTCTGTGTCTGCAGTGTGTTTGTCTGTTTCTGCACCTACACTAGCTCTGGCTCGAATCATGCTGGCTCGTAGCTCTAGCTTGGCCGCTTCTGCCTCTCGGTTTGTCTTACGCAAAACATCAGAGAGATCTTCCAAGCTCGTGGCAACATCTGGATTATTCGGTCCCAGCACTTTTTCCCTTATCTGCAGTGCGCGCCTATAGAGCGCCTCAGCCTTTTGGTATTGGCCTTCCGATTCATAGAATAAGGCAAAATTATTCAAGACTGAGGCCATAGAAATATTATTGGGTCCCAACTTCTTCTCAGATATCTGCAAGGAGCGCTTGTAAAACAACTCAGCTTCCGCGTACCGCTGTTGGTGCGTATAGAGAACAGCCAGGTTATTCAAGGCCGTGGCAACGGCAGGACTACTGGCGCCGAACACCCGTTCCTCGATCTCCAAAGAGCGCGTAAAAAGCGGCTCTGCTTCTGCGTGCTTCCCCTGGTCGTCATAGAGATCCGCAAGTTCACTCAAGGTCGTGGCAACATCAGGATGATTCGGCCCCAACGCCTTCTCCCTTATCTGCAATGACCGTTTCAAAAGCGGCTCCGCTTGTGCATACTTCACTTGCTTGTAATAGAGTGCTCCCACGTCTTGCAGACTGCTGCCAACATCCGGATGCTCCGGTCCCAACGCCTTCTCTCTCATCTGTAAGGAGCGCCTATACAGCGGATCGGCTTGCGCGTAATTCTCTTGGGCGTAATAGACTGACCCCAGGTTACTCAAGCTCGCAGCCAGGTCTGCATCATTGGTCCGCCACGCCTCTTGCCTTATCGTCAATGCGCGCTTACAAAGAGTTTCGGCTTCTGCATACCTACCCTCTCCGCTATACAGACGCGCCAGGGTATTCAAGCTCGCAGCCAGACCTTCATGATTCGGTGTCAACGCTTTCTCGCTCAACTCCACAGAGCGCCTGCACAGCGGCTCGGCTGCACCGTAATTCTCTTGCAAGGTATAGACTTCCCCCAGGTTACGCAAGCTTTTTGCCATGCCGTCATCATTGGGCCACCAGCCCGTTTTCGATATCTGCAGAGCGCGCTTAGACAGGGCTTCGGCTTCTGCATACTTTGCTTGTTCAATGCACACCGCCGCCAGGTCATTCAAGCTCGCAACCAGGCGAGCGTCTTGCGGACCAAACTTTTCTGCCTCCTTAACTGCTGCTGAGAAGGATTTTTCAGCGTCAGCATATCGACCTTGTCTATCAGCTGCCTCGCCTGCATCTGCGCACTCTTGCCACCGCGTAGTGGAGACGCATGACGTAGTGGTCGCAGCCAAGCAGACAAGCACGGTCGTAGCCACTGTCGCGAGCACGTCGTACTTACCGCCCCGGTTCATCAATGTCGCGCTCCACAAGAAAGACGTGTCCTATGTTCCCAATTCATTATGGAGCGCCTTCATTGGGAAATCCATCTATGCTGTTTGACTCGCTACCTTTAGCCACTAAGCAGCTCTATAACATCGCCGCACGAGTTATATTTGGAACGCCACAGCTATCCTCTTCTGCTTATGCACCGCCTGCGGTGACTGACATGATGCCGATCGAATTTATGTTACTGCATCCAATCAAGTCAGTTGCCAGTGTCCTTGTTTGTATCTGCACTGTCCAAATCAGCTTTGATTCGAATCGCTCTGGCTCGTAGTTCTAACTTGTCCGCTTCTGCCTCTCGGTTTGTCTTACGCAAAACTTCGGAGAGATTTTCCAAGCTCGTGGCAACATCTGGATTATTCGGTCCCAACACTTTCTCCCTGATCTGCAAGGAGTGCTTATATAGCGCCTCAGCCTTTGAATACCGGCATTCCAATACATAGAGCCTGGCAAGATTATTCAAGCTTGTCGCCACGAATAAATGATTCGGTCCCAGCGTCTTTTCATATATCTGCAAGGAGCGCTTATAAAGCGGTTCAACTTCCGCGTACCGCCCCTGGTGCTTATAGAGAACCGCCAGGTTATTCAAGCTCGTGGCAAGCGCCGGATGATTCACGCCGAGCACCCGTTCCTCTATCTCCAAGGAGCGCTTAAAAAGGGGCTCTGCTTCTGCGTACTTTCCCTGGTCGTCATACAGATCAGCCAGTTCACTCAAGCTCAGGCCAACGTTTGGATGATTGGGTCCCAATGCCTTCTCTCTAATCTGCAATGCCCGCTTCAAAAGCGGCTCGGCTTGCGCGTACTTCTTTTGCTGGTAATAGAGTGTTCCCACGTCTTCCAGGCTGTCGGCGACGTCTGGATGATTCGGACCTAACGCCTTCTCCCTCATCTGCAAGGCGCGCCTATAAAGCGGATCTGCTTGCGCGTAATTCTGTTGCAAGTAATAGACTGTACCCAGGTTAGCCAAGCTAGTGGCAACGTCTCTATCATTTGGCCGCCATGCCTCTTGCCTTATCTTCAACGAGCGCTTACAGAGCGCTTCGGCCTCGGCATACCTTCCTTGATGGAAACACAGACCGGCCAGATTACTCAAGCTCGTGGCAACGTCTGAATGATTCGGACCCAGCGCCTTCTCCCTCATCCCCAGCGCGCGTTTCAAAAGCGGCTCTGCTTCTGAAAATTTCCCTTGCTCCTGATAAAGATCACCCAGGTTATTCAAGCTGCTGGCCACGGCTGGATCATTCCACCACGCCTTCTGCGATATCTGCAACGAGCGCTTATAAAGCGCTTCGGCTTCCGCATACCGCCCTTGGTCCTGATAGACCTCCCCCAAATCATTCAAGCTCGTGGCCAGGTGGGCATCTTGAGGACCAAACTTTTCTGACTCCTTGACCGCTGCCGAGTAGGATTTTTCAGCTTCAGCATATCGGCCTTGCTTATTAGCTGCATCGCCCGCATTTACGCACTCTTGCCACCGCGTAGTCGAGACACATGACGTAGTGGTCGCAGCGAAGCAGACAAGCACTGTGGTAGCCACTGTCACGAGCACGTCGTACTTACCGCCCCGGTTCATCAATGTCGTGCCCTCCACAAGAAAGACGTGTCCTATCCCAATTCATTATGGAACGCCTTCATTCGGAAATCCAAATCATCTGTGCAGATTCAACATCACCTCTGCCCTACCAGGACAGTTGTCAACCATTTAGGCCATCAGTCTAAGAAGTGTTGTCACGAACCTTGAGGCTATGTAATCCAGGCAATTCCAGGATATGGGTGTGCGATGAAGATAGCTTTTGGATCGTTTGCATCATCGGTAATAAGCCAGGGATGCGTCGCAAATGTGTGCTGGAGCAAATAGTCCATTGGCTGTATCTCCGCATAAAACTTTCGCTTACCCTCATAATCAAGCCAAAACAGTTTCAATTTCGACTCAGTGTTGTTTCTGAAAACGACCTGCGTGCGGACGTCAGCGTTTTTTGATTTAGTCTGCGATTCTAGATCTATGCTGCGCTGCCGCAACTTTTTCAAATTCACCTTCTTGACGCTAAAGCGGCAGTTGAATAAATCATCCAACAGTTTGAATGCCTGACGGTCGTATCGCTTTAGCCACTCTGCACCGACACCTGGGGTTGGCTTGATTTTCCCAAAGTCTCCTCGCGTGCCAAAATACCACATGCATAACTCTGCAAAAAACTCATCCACCGATGTGCCGGCATAACAGCCAGTCCACAATCCTTTTTTTATCGAACGCCGGTACTGCGAATCGATCATGCGGCGCAACTTGTCGTCGAGTCCGTACAGATGAATTGTGTGGGCAAACTCATGAACACAAATGTCTCGACCGAGATATCGATCTTGGGCAAGACGCAGTAAGTTCTCCTCCCCGCAAGATGCCGGTATGCCGCCCAGACCACGAGTTCGCTCATCAATGTCCATCTCTCCATCGAATGGCTTGCCGTGCCAATGTCTATACTCCGGTAAATGAGAAGTCGCTTGATTCTTTCCAATGATGTGTAATTCGGCACCATGCGACTTAAGATTGGCACTTATGTCAGGCACCGCATGTAGCATCATCTGCAATCTTCGACGTGCCTCTCTAAGCGCCTCATCAGCGACGACTTTCGGCGCTCTGATTGCGATTCCCCGATAGGTTGCAAACTTTGTGTAAAATGCGGGCAATTTCCAGACTCCAAGGATCAGGCTATGGATTTCCAGAATACGGGGGCGGCTGGCGGCAGCTTGAGCAGCAGCTTGACGGCGGCGTTTGGGCTAACTGGCTCCGTTTAGTAGGCGTAATAGTCTTCTGGAATAGTCTCAGTTGGCCGCCAATCAATCTCGCCAGCTTCCGCACCCTTATACCTGATGAATGTTTCACTGGCAATGTCTTTATTCAGTTCCGGTTTTTGCGCCTGGCTTTGAATGACCCAATCGGATGCTGTAGCGGAATCAAGCGAACCGCCTCTGCTCAGTCCGATGAGCAGCACTAAGAGATGTTTGCATAGGGCACCACGCAAGCCACCACAGGCAAAAAGATTCTGAGTACAGCAAGAGAACTGACCGTCGCTCGTAACTCTGCATGAATAAACCAGATCCGGGTCGCTTTGACTCTTCACGATGCCGACAACGCAGCTGTCGTTCACTTCTACAAATAGCTGAAACTTTTCGGCTTTCAGCATCTTAAGCGCTTTCTGCAGCCGTTCTCGATCATAACTGTCTTGCAAGCGCCCAATAAAGGTCTCGAAATCCATGGACCCCTTCGGCGCCATATCCTGTGCTCGCTGAAGGGCGAGAGAGTTTTTGCCTTTTCCCTTCCATTCCAAACCATCAAGTTGAGTATAATTTGCTGGCCATTTGGAGTATTCATCATAGCTCGTTCGACCGAACTTGACCGCGCTGAGAATGGCTGTGGAGAGGTCAGCGCCGCGCAGATCGCAGGCAAAGAAGTACGCTTGCGTCAGATCAGCATTTCGGAAGTTGCACTTTGCCAATCCCGAGCCGGTAAAGTGGGCCTTAACCAGTGATGCACCCGAAAAATCGCTCTCGGCAAATTTTGACTGCTGGTCCAGAAAGCCATCCATGCACGCCTCTTTGAACGTTGATTTGCGCAGATCGGCATACTGAATGAAAACCCTTTCCAAGATTGCACCGTCGAATTTGCTTGATTGGAAGTCCCAATTGGAAAGCACCGCTTCCTTGAGATCGGCACTCTTGAGATTGGCGCGCCTGAAGCCACCCACAGCCCGCTTATCCTCAGGGTTGCGCTGATTCCACGCCTTTACACCTTCTGGTCCGCCACGCAGTTCGTCGAGGAGCTGATTGCGTAGATCATCGATCGCTGCTCTCTTAGCATCAATGACTCGCTTAATGTCATCTTGCGAAGGAGCCGATACTGCAAATGCTTCACACCACGCTTCCAACGTCAGTCTCTTCAACTCTTCAGCGCTCAGCTGCCCGCCCTTGCACTTCACCTTGATGGAATCACACGACAGGCGGCCGGCTTTGCAGAACTGGGCGAATGCAGCCAGTCCCTCGCTTATCAATCCCTTGTATAAATAGGCCTTACTCGTATAGAGATCAATGAGTGCATTTGGTTTCCGTGCAGGGACGGATGACGATACTATGGTGAGATGCGCCGGTCGCAGAGTGTCAAATTCAACCGTGGCACTCATTTCAAAGCTATCCGCTTGCATGGCAGCCTGTTCCAGCTTCTGTACATAGGGACCAATGCGACTTTCGGTCTGCATACTGTCAGCCATACAAACTACCTCCCGGCGGATTCACGCACACAGGTAAGATACCCAGCCTCGCTGCTCGATATTCGCTAATTCCTTAACAGTTTTCTTGCGCCCACAAGGCAGCTTGGGTGCGATCCCTGGCGCCGACTGCGGTCAATACTTTGGATACGTGATTCTTGACGGTTCCCTCAGTAATATTCAGTTTAGTGGCAATCTCTCTGTTGCTCTTTCCCTGACCGATGAGCTGCAAGATCTCCAACTCGCGCGGGGTCAAGCGAGCTAACGCTTTAAGATCGGTCTTCCCTGCTGAAGACCGCTGTATACGTGATACCAGCTTCGGTGCAATCGTGGGGCCAAGATACATGTTGCCTTGATACAAAGCTCTGATTGCTTGCGCTAACTGCTCTCTAGGAGTGTCTTTCAGCAAGTATCCAGAGGCACCAGCTTCGATGGCATCTAAAATAAGCTCATCATCATCAAAAGTAGTTAGGGCCAAAATCTTGATCTCAGACCAACGAGCCTTTATGCGACTGGTGGCGGTGATACCATCACAAATAGGCATGCGCAAATCCATGAGCACAATATCCGGAGAAGTTTGCTCCACCATAAGCAGAGCATGCGTGCCGTCTGTCGCCTCTCCGACGACAACGAAATCAGACTCGATCGACAGTAACGTCGACAGTCCCTGCCGGATCAGTTGCTGGTCGTCTACGACCAGTATCTTTATTTTCGAACCATCCACGCGTAATGTTCCATCGCTTACAACGGCATTTTCACATTTACTTTTGTACCCGCGCCAGGCGAACTCTCAATCTGAAATGTGCCACCAACACCTTCTGCTCTTTCGTTCATGCTGCGCAGACCTAATCCTTGCAAATCGCCAACTGGATTGAATCCGCTGCCGTCGTCGACAATTTGCACACTCAGGTGGTCGGATTCTTTCTTGAACTCAATCTGAATTTGCTTGGCATGCGAATGACGCTGAGCATTTGTCAGCGCTTCCTGGACGATACAAAATAGATTGTGAGCTTTAAAGAGAGGAAGTTCGGGAGCATCGACCTTAAGATCGATTTTTATGTCATGGTTTCTCTTTGCCCTGACGGCAAGACCTGTCAATGCTTCAGACAAATTGAAAGGAGATCCGTCTACTTCTCTAATCATGTGCACTGAGCGGCGCACATCAGCAAGTGAATCTGAGGCCAAATCCTTTGCCACGTTGAGCGCTTCCCGAGCGACGCTTTGATCCTTTTCAAACATAGTTTTCGCAACATCCAGTTGGATGTTCAAAGATGTTAGCGTGTGACCGAGACCATCATGTATATCGCGAGAAATGCGAGATCTCTCATTTTTGACAATCAGATTCTCTACATCGTCAGCCAGCTGCTCTGCACGCAAACGGTTGCGGCGCTCTGATACCATCGTGCGGGTCATGGCGGCGACAACCAACATTTCAAAAACAAAATAAAGGTGCGTTTCAAAAGCAAGCACAGCCGGATACCGTGACGGCAAAGCGACGCCGGCGCTGTGAACGAGCGATTGGAAATACGCTGCTTGCTTGGCAGCACTACACGCGGTCTGCACAAAGTATGTTGTCGTCATTATTGCAATCAGTGGTTTCAATCTCAGCTGAAGAGCTCCTTTGGCGACCAAACACATAAATAGGAAGTGGAAGATTTTGTACACACCAAAACAACTGCCGCATGCTATAAGGGCGAGTTCGAATAACAGCGAAATGATCTGGCGAGTTGCTGAAAGGCGAGAATAATCAACCATTGCCGTCCAAACGGCAAATACAAGCAAAAGAGCGAAAGAGATGGCAATATCTACGTTGCTTATTAGATGAGTCAGAACCGGCATAAGCATCGCCTGCGTTAGGGCGGTCAGCGCTACAACTGCCAGCGTGATCCATCGCAATCGCTTGTGAAAATCAAAATTCAGCGCATCGTTTTCCATTTATTCGAAACTGCCTAACAATTTTCGTCCCAGTGTCGCCCTCAAGACAAGCATACATCGGCTCTCACGAATAGTTATGACTAAAGTCATGTGCCCAGAGGGAGATGTATGTCCGCTTGGGCGGATATAGCATGTGAGCAGAAGAAAGGCGATCGCTGTTAATCACGGTCGCAGCGAGGAAAATCGATCGGTCGACGCCTCGCAAGATCATCAAGATCTCAAAATTACTGACAGAGCGCATAGGCGAAGGGGTTAATTTTATGAACGTCAAGACAAAGAATTTTTCTGTTTCACTGCTGGCGGCGTCGATGGTCTGGATGCTGGTGGCGCCTCCGCAAGCAGACGCACGCGGCGGTGGTGGCGGTGGTGGCGGATTCGGCGGCGCAAGAAACGGTTACGGTAGTGGAGCATTCGCAGGTCGAGGCATGGGAAACGGAGCGTATGGCGGCGGAGCGTATGGCGGTAGATTCGGCAGCGGCTTGGGCAACGGAAGCTTCGGCGGCGGGCGCGGTGGTATGTTCCAGGCTGGTGGGTCAGGTGGAATGAGAGCTCTCGGGGGCGGTCAGGGCGCCGGATCAGGCTCAAGAGCCGGCATATGGCAGCGCTCTCCTCAAGGGTCTAGCTCATCTGGCAGAAATATTGCCCAGGCGAATTCTCCTAATGCAGCCTCTTCGGGAACAGGCAGTTCAGGCACAAGCAGTTCGGGTACAGGCAACTCGGGTTACAACAAAACAGTCACAGGCAGCAAAGGTGACTGGACCAAGACAGTGACAGATCAGGGCACCACGAAGAACGGAGGCACCTTTGATTACAACAAAACTGTAACCGACAACAATGGACAGTTCAACAAAACCGTTTCTGATCAAGGCACCACCGCCAAAGGTGGCACTTACAACTACAACAAAACTGCTTCCGGCAGCAAAGGTGATTGGACCAAGAATGTAACTGATCAAGGCACCACCGCCAAAGGTGGCACTTACAACTACAACAAGAACGTAACCGACAATAACGGACAGTTCAACAAGACAGTTTCCGATCAAGGCACCACTGGTAAAGGGGGCACCTACGACTACAACAAGAATGTCTCCGGCAGCAAAGGTGATTGGACCAAAACAGTCTCGGATCAAGGCACCACTGGCAAAGGCGGCACTTACGATTACAACAAGACTGTAACCGACAACAATGGACAGTTCACCAAGAACGTCACTGATCAAGGCACCACCGGCAAAGGTGGCACTTATGACTACAGCAAAACTGCTTCCGGCAGCAAAGGTGACTGGACTAAGACAGTCACCGATCAAGGCACCACCGCCAGTGGCAAACCGTTCGATTACACAAAGACAGTGACAGACAACAACGGGCAGATTACTTCCTCGCTGTCACCCCAGGGCTCAGCCGCCACCATGCCAGTGGCAGACAGTAACTAGCTTGACGCACGCGCGATTCCGCAACCTTCACCACTGCGGAATCGCTGCACACAATCAACAGACAAACGGAGTGACGATCGTGTCTGATATCAAATACATCCTCCTTGTTTGCCTGGCTCTGATAGCCAGCATAAACATGGCCAGCGCACAGCAGAGTGCACCCACCAA
>Ga0182024_10005515_pt1 | contig 28367 bp, 23 predicted proteins | sample P32metaG_FD_120480 | JGI IMG/M metagenome (GOLD analysis project Ga0182024, IMG submission 120480) | Permafrost microbial communities from Stordalen Mire, Sweden - P3-2 metaG (Illumina Assembly) | ecosystem: Environmental > Terrestrial > Soil > Wetlands > Permafrost | place: Sweden: Stordalen...
ACTTTGGTTCCGGCTCTTCCGGAGAGACACACTTCAGGCCCGTCGCACTCGCGTGTTCGAGAGAAACTTCGCAAACGATGGAATCCGTATCGCTCATGTTGGCGAAAGCTACCGCGCGCAGTCCGTCGGTGCGGCGGTACACCGCATACGTATTCATGGGTGCGCCGCCCGCGATGACCTGAGCGCCGAGCGTGTCGCGGAACTCCGCGTCCCAGATCCACTCACGGTATCTGCGCCTTAAATAGTCTACCGCGCGGCCATAACTGAGCGACGCCGGCATCTCATCCAACTCTCCGTGAAAGTCGCGAGGCTCATAACTCATCGAGAACCGGTAGAGCAGACACGCATTAATCATTTGCCGGTCATTCCATCCGGTGATTGCGACAGACATGGGCGCGAAAGGATCGATATAGCGGCCCAACGGTACAAACCCGCTGCCGATTCGGAAGTAAGACATGTCATAGGTTTGCAGTTCGATATCGTATGGCGATTCGCCCGCGAACAGAAACTGCTCGGGATCGACCATGCGCCGGAATCCCTCAATGAGCGGCACGTCTCCTGAAAAGACTGCTCCGGGAATGGCATGGCCGTGATTCTTTGAGAAGCAATAGGGGCTCATGTGCCATTGGCACTCGTCAAATAAAATGCCGCTTGCGCCCAGGTCAACGCTCTTGCCGAACTCGCGAAGGGCTCGTGCTCTCCAGACGGGGCTTGCCTGGCACATTCCTGTGCCGTGTCTGGCATTGATTCCATCAATCTGCGTCGGAGTGTCATAGTTGTAGCCGTTGAACGTGTATGGAACTCCGTATGGATCTTCGATGGCAAACTTTCTGAATTCGGAGGCGTAGGCTGGCGCGGTCACGTCTGCCCATGCGTATTTGTTGAAGAGGATGATCTCAACGCCCATCTTGCGGCTTGCGGCAATTGCGTCTTTGAATTCCTGCGCGGTGCCCAGCCGGGGATCGGTGTCATGCAGCGGAAAGTCCCGGTCCTGGCCTCCAATCTGCCATCCGGTCAACTGAATCGCCTTGACACCCCAGCGACTGCAAGCTTCCGCGTACTTGACCAGGTCCTTGTATGGGAATGAAAGCCTGTCTTCGGCCGAATTGATTTGTATCTGCTGCCAGGAGTGGACTTCCTGCACCCAGCGGGGCATCTTTGGCGGTGTGTGCCAAGTGCGACGCCACATCTTGTAAATGTCTGCACCCGCGTGCCAGTCGCCGTTGAACGGCTCGAGGACCAAGGCCTCGGAGCTCTGGCTGAAGCCAGGCTGAATAAAGCACAGGTGATTGGGATCGATGCCGACTGCTGAATCGGCAACTTTGCCGGAGCCGCCGATGGCGCTCGAATTGAAAGAATCGACGTAGGCCGGCGAAAGAGCGAAACAGATTTGCACGGCTTGTTTCTGACCCCGGTCGTGGTAGCCAATATAGAGCCCGCGCGTGTCGCTCAGCACCATGCAGAACTGGATGTCGGTGCCAAGTTTGCGCAGTTGGGCCGGAGTGTCATACCCGTAGTAGCCGACTTCATTTCCGAATGAGGGCCAAAGGCTGGTGGAACTCATGCCGCTATAGCTCCATGCCACCTGCCGCATTTGCTTGTCTTCGCCGGGAGGCTTGAGTCCCCTGAGACGCGGATACGTGTAGCTCTCAATAACCGCCTGGCTCGTGTTGCTGATCTCATAGCTGAAATGGACGCCTGCGCCTTCAAGCCGGATCGACTCTTTGACCTCGATGTAAAGCGTGCCCATCCGATCGCTCTTGAAAGCGGTCCATGTAATGGTCGCGTGCGTCCCGTCCGACTCGATCAACGGCTTGCCGGCATGGTGTTCGGTGAGATAGTGAAAGCGATGATCCGGAGCCGGAACGTGCAGGCGCAACCCGCCGCCCCGCAGCCTCCAGGCATGGTCCTTCGACTCCAGCCTGTCGACGCAGCCGGTCTCTCGATTAATGGCGACGACCAGGTGATCGCTTTCGAGGACCAGAAATTCAGGGGCGGCGGCGACACTGGGCAAAGGGACATTGACGACGAGCCCTGAGGCGCCGGCCGTCAGCGCGGTGCCCAGGAATTTGCGGCGAGATAGATCCATAAGGGAATCCCTCGCCTGAGACCCTAATCCGGCACGCCGGTCCCGTCAAGGCTGACCAAGGCGCCGAATTAATTCTTCGCCAACTCAGTCTCAATGGCCGTCACCAGCGCGGGCGCATCCGGTTGTGTGTCTGGCGCAAACCGCTTCACCACTTCGCCTGATCGGCTGACGAGAAACTTCTCGAAGTTCCACATGATTTCCGGCTCAGGATTGGCCTCGATGCCGTAGCCCTTCAGCTTGTCACGCCACGAAACTTCTGACAGGCTCACAGCCTTGGGCTGCGCGGCAATCAAGGCCGCATACAGCGGATGCTTTTCAGTGCCGACCACGGTGATCTTGTCGAACAGGGGGAATTTGACCCCAAAATTTGTCGTGCAGAACGACAGAATCTCCTCGTTTGTACCCGGCTCCTGCGCCTTGAAGTCGTTGGCCGGGAAGCCGGCAACCACGAGCCCCTGGCCTTTGAATTGCTCGTAGATTTTTTCCAGGCCCTCGTACTGCGGTGTCAGTCCGCACTTTGAAGCTACGTTGACCACCAGCAGAACCCGGCCCTTGAATTCGCCCAGCGTTGTGTTTTCCCCGGTTATCCTTTTTACTGGAATATCTAAGATGGATGCGCTCATGAATTCTCCTGACTGCATTCCCATCTTAGCAAGACCTGTCCGGCTTCAGGGTTTGGTATCTGGGTTTGGGAGCCTCTGGCTGAAGTCCGCCTTGTATCAGGGCACGACTTCAGTCGTGCCTAAAGCGGGTTGAGATGAAATGGCCTTTAGGCCCTGCGGCAAAGGCAGGATCGTTGTAACGTTAACCGCTTTAACCAGATTGGTCCACTCAGGGGCTAAAGCCCGCGTTTATTTTGCGGCACCTTCGGCACGACTAAAGTCGTGCCCTGATACACTGCCCGTCAAAATGAGACTTTCACCATGGACAGTTAGGACTCGGTAGCAGGCTTCAGGGCTTGGTAGCCAGAATCAGCGGCGACGGCCCGTGTGTATTGAGGGTGCGTGCATCCACGAATCCAGCTTCGATCAGCCACCCGCTGATCTCCTCAAACGAGAATGTATCTCCGCAATCGGTGTTCACGAGCATATTCACGGCAAAGATCAGCCCGCCCAACGGTCCCGTCCTGTCCGCATTCACCAGGAATTCCTGAACGGCGATCGTTCCGCCTGGAGCAAGCGCATGGAAGGTCTTGGCGAGCAGCGCCTTGCTGCGTTCGATGCCTTCGCTGTGCAGGATGTGGCCGAGCGTAGCCACATTGTGGCTGGCGCCGAAGTCCGCTTGCTCCAGATCGCCTTCCACGAATGTGAAGCGGTCCGCCAGCCCAAAACGGGCCACCGTCTTTTTTGTAACGGGAATCACTCCCGGCCAGTCGACGGCAGTGACTCGAACGTGGCTGGAACTTTGCGCCAGCCCGATGCCCCAGACACCGGAGCCGGCGGCAAGATCCAGGACCCGCACCGGAGCAGTGGCGTCTTTCAGGTTGAGGTGTGCAGCCAGTTCCTGGGTTACACGGTAGCTCATGGGCAAGATGTCGTTTACGAACTCAGCGAAGAAATCGCTGCCCGGCCCCTGCTGATTGACCGCTGCAACGGGCTGGCCGGTGGCGACAACGTCATTCAGGTGAAGCCACCTTGGAACCAAGTGCTCGCTCGAATGACGAATGAGCCCGCCCTGGAAACTGGGCTTGGTGCTGACCAGAAATGCGGCGCTCTCCGGTGTAAGGCTGTAGAGTCCCTTCTGGTCTTTGGCCAGAAAATCGAGGCCCACAAGGACATTCATAATCGCCGTCAGCCCGCGCTCCGAAGCGCCGGTTGCCTGGCTAACCTCGGCGACGGATTTAGGACCGCCGTCTAACACGTCAAAGACATGGTGACGGATGGCGGCCTCAAGGACCAGTGGCGGAGCATAGCCAAAGGCAAATTGATAGATGCGTTCAGGCGTAACGGGAGCGGATACGGCAGTGGACATGTTGACCTCTGGGAATGGAGTTTGGTGTGGGGAGACCGCGCCGGAATCATAGCAGAGCAAGGTTGGTAGGGGTGCGAGGCTTGGGCGAGCAGCTTCCCTTGCGCCCGGCGACTCATCTGTCTGGGGTTCGAGCCTTCCGAGTGAGCATTTCCCCAGGAGAGAGAAATTGATTGTATCCATAGTCCACGAGGATATCGAACCATGGATGCAATGAGTAATCCAAGTCCTCGGAGGCACAATTTGCACAAGCCGTAAACCGCAAGGTGAACAGAGTCGTCCGCGTGCTTTTTCTCGGAAGAATGAGCCTTCCGAAGCCGCCGAGGGGCAGCGACACAGCGGAGACGACAACCGAGGCCACGGTATCGTTCCAATCCCTGCCTGTCTTGGTCTTGGCAAGCCCAAAGTCAATAGAAACCAAATCATTAGCAGAGGAACAAATGAGGCATCTATCCAACCTGACGACCTTTCGCCGCAGCGCAGCGGCGAGTTCTCTGTCGTTGCGCGGCGGGCGTTCTGTTTGCAGGTCCTGAGCCTCTGCGATTGCCGGCGGTTCAAGCAGCGGAGCTCTCCGCCCGCACTTATGGCAAAATTCCGCCTCCTCGAGGAACCCGACGCCACACGTAGGACAGAACACTCAGCAGCCCTCCTTTGTAAGAAGCCGGAAATGCCCCTCCGAAACAGGCTGCAGAATCAAGATCGGTGGCTTTCCAAGCGGCCAAGAAGTGAATTGATTCCGTCTGAGGAAATCCGTAATTGCCGAATGGCGAATCTCGATGCAATCAAGCCAAAAAGACTTGGGCAGCTTCTTCTTTATGACCAGCCCTGCTACGTCGATTGAGACAGTGGGCGTCGCCATGGGGAAGAATTTCTCGCGGTCAAGCTTTGATACTCGCAAGCCGAACGTTGCGTTGGCTGCCCCTCTGCGACTGTTTGTCCAGACGCTCACCTCCATTCGCGCGCACCTCGCTTTATCGACAGAGCCTTCGGGCCAAAACTATATTACGGGAAACATTCCTCCTGTCGAGGTTTAGTCGAGCAGCTGACTCGCCACCCGGATGTACAGCTCAACGGCCTCCAGCAGTTCCCTCTTGGCCAGCTTCTCAAACGGCGTGTGCGCCACGTGAATTGAGCCCGGCCCCAGCAGCAACGGCTCGCCCCAGCTGGAGAGCTGCGGAATGTCGGTGGTGAACTTGGCGATCATCGTCGGCAGGCCTGCAACGGCGCGCATCCGCACAAACGGAATCTCCAGTGTGAAGTCCACCTCGGCCAGTCCGGCTACGGCTTCGACAATTGCCGCGCGAATGGGCGCCGAGTCGCCCACCAGCCTCACCAGCACTTGTGCCTCGGCCTTGTCGGCAATCACGTTGGGGGCGTGGCCGCCGTGAATCTGGCCGATATTGAGCGTGCTTGGACCCACGTCTTCGAGCGACGGCAGTGGCAGGGCCAGAAGCTTGCCAAGCGCCTCAACCAGCTTGTGGACAGCGCTCTCGCCGAGCTCCGGATAAGCGGAGTGCGCCATTTTTCCGCTGGCCTTGATCACCGCCCGCAGCGCGCCTTTCGAGGCCAGGGCCAGTCGATTGTCGGTCGGTTCGCCGTTGATGAGAAAGCGGCTGCCCTTGGGGTTAAAGTTGGCTACCTTGGCACCGGCCGAGTCGCGCTCCTCGCCTGAAACAAACAACAACCCAATCCGGAATCCGGCCGCCCGCAACGCATCTGCGGCGGCTACCTGCGCGGCAATTATTCCCTTGGCGTCCGAGACACCGCGGCCGTACAGGAACTCCGCATCCTCGGTGGGAGGGATGTAAGGCGGCACCGTGTCGACGTGTGTTGAGAAGACCAGGTCCGGAGTCTCGCCGGCCATCCCGGCGTAGACATTCCAGCGCGCGCTGGCCGAGCCACTTTCGGCTGGCTGGGGCACGGGCGTCTTCTCGACAGCCCAGCCGCGCCCAGCCAGGAAGTCTGCCAGAAAGTCCCCCACTGCCCCCTCGTTGTAGGTTGTGGACTCGATTTTGCACAGCGCGATGGTCAAGCGGATGGGATCAAGTGCATCGGCGCGAACAGCATCGGGCATAATGCTGCCAGAATACCCTACGCGGACTGCGCTGACCGGCTGGTTGGTGGTTACCTCAGTAGTTAAACGATTTGGCTCACGGTTACTTGTGGACTTCATGAATATCGAAAACTGTTCCGGACCGCGCAAATATCTCTCGACTGGGCGTAGAATTATGATTGGAATGATTTTCTCTGTTGAACCTATTCGCACCGCCGTGGTTCCGCCGCCAGACAGGTTTTCAGCCCGGTTGCGCAGTGTGGATCTGGCCGGTCCCGCTGGAAAGCTGGAAACGGTGGCGAATGAAGGAGCGCCCGATGCCCCCTTCGCGGCCCTGGTCTGCCATCCCCATCCCCAAGGGGGTGGCACGCTGCACAACAAAGTTGTGTACCACGCCATGAAAGTCCTGAACGATCCGACCTGGGGGCTGAGCTTTCCGGTGTTGCGCTTTAATTTTCGCGGCACTGGCCTGAGCCAGGGAGCGTACGATGGCGCGCTTGAAGCAGACGATGTGCGGGTAGCTATGGACTGGCTTGAAAACGAATACAATCTGCCCGTGGTGGTAACCGGGTTCAGCTTCGGCGCAGCCATGGCAATCAGCGCGTGTTGCGGCCGCACCCAAGCCCACAATCATGTCCGCGCTCTTGTAGCGCTCGGCCTGCCCACCCAGTCAGGCAGCCGCAAATATGAATACCCCTCCCTCGCCCAATGTACCCTGCCTAAACTATTTCTCAGCGGCGCCGACGACCAGTTCGCGCCTGCCACACAGTTGGCGCAAGTGGCCGCCTCTGCTGCCGAACCCAAGCGCCTGGCATTGATCCCCGGCGCCGATCACTTCTTTGATGGACAACTGATGCCCATGCAACAGGCACTCGCCGGTTGGCTCAAGGAGCAACTGCAATGACCCCGGTCAGCGAAATCAACATGGAAACTCTGCACACCAAGGCCACGGAGATATTCAAAGGCGCCGTCGCAGCTTGCAACATTGCCTCGGCATTTGATCGCCGACTGCGCTTTGAAGGTCACATGCTGCATCGGCTCGTGCCTGACGGCAGCGGTCCGGCGCATATCGACCTGGCCTGCTACAAACGCATCTTCGTCATTGCACTGGGCAAGGCCGCGGGACCCATGCTGGATACATTGCTTGACCGCATGTCACGCCGCAAGGGCCTGCGCGGCATCTGCTGCGGAGTTCAATTGCCCAAACAGCGCAACTGGCGCATTCGCTACTTTGAAGGTGGCCATCCGCTGCCCAACGAGGACTCATTCGCCGCGGCCCGCGCTGCGCTGGCCATGCTCCGCAAGGCGAAGAAAGACACGCTGGTCTTCTTCCTCATCTCCGGCGGCGGCTCAGCCATGTTTGACCTGCCCCTGGACCCGCAGATCACGCTCGAAGATACCGTCGCATTCCACCAGTTGCTGCTGGGATCGGGAGCGCCCATCCACGAGATCAACACGCTGCGGAAGCATTTTTCAGCGGTAAAGGGCGGACGGCTGGCCATGGCGGCGCCGGAAGCAGGCAAAATAAGCTTGCTGGTCCCCGACGTGCCTCTCCGCTCACTCGATGCGCTATCCTCCGGACCAACTTCGCCCGACCACTCCACCGTGGCCGAGGTGCGTCAATTGTTGGCAAAATACGATCTGATCCGCAAGTTGCCGACCTCCGTCCGCAGCTTTTTTGAGCGCGAAGATCTGCCCGAGTCCCCGGGCAACAAGGGGTGGCGCCCACCCTTCTTCCCACGCATGGGCAAAGCCGAAGCCGCGCCTGTGCGGCGCGTGACCGCGGCTACCGCCATGAGCGGCGAGGACCCGGCATTCCGCGATTCGGTCTTCGAGATTCTGCTCTCAAGCCACGACCTGGTGGAGAATGCGCGCGCCCTGGCCGAGAAGGCCGGCTACTTCGTCGCGGTGGACAACAGTTGTGACGACTGGGACTACGCGGATGCCGCGCGCTACCTGCTTCAGCTCTTTCATACCCTGCGAGCCACGCACCCTCGGATGTGCCTCATCAGTGTCGGCGAGGTAACGGTGACCCTCGACCGCACCCCTGGCGCCGGCGGGCGAAATCAGCAATTTGTCATGGCCTGCGCACTGGAATTGGAAAAATATGAGGGACAACGGCTGACCGTACTTAGCGCCGGCTCTGACGGCATAGACGGCAACACCCAGGCTGCCGGAGCCATTGCCGACCCCACCACCGTGTCCCGCGCGCATGCCTTTGGATTTCACCTCAAGGCGTCTCTGGCTGCCTTCAACGCCTGTCCCATGTTCACCGCGCTCGGCGACTCCGTTGTCACTGGGCCAACAGGCCAAAACCTGCGCGATCTTCGCTTGCTGATTGCCGAGAACGACTAGAGCAGTATTCCGCTGTCGGGCCAAATCCGCCTGAGCTTGGACATAGAGATATGGCTCCTCGGAGACGCCTCTCTGCCCTTTCATCCTCGTCTCAGAAGCCCGCGAAAGGTGCTTCAAAGGCGGGTTGCGATTTCTTAAACCGGCAAATTGCTGGACAAAAGAGTACGGCGAAATGCTATAACATTGATTCAATTCTGGATGAGGATCGATTCGTGGTTCGAAAAGGAACGAGCAAGGTCGTCGCCAAGACGCCGGACATTCGCACCGTTGCCGCATTGGCCAAGGTTTCCATCGCCACGGTCTCCAGAACCATCAATAACTCTCCTGCGGTAAGCGACCGGCTTTCCAAGCGTGTTTGGCAGGCCATTGAGCAGTTGAACTATTTCCCCAATACCCACGCGCGCAGCCTGGTCTCGGGTCGCAGCCGCATTCTTGGCATCATCGTTGAAAATATTACCAACCCATTCTTCCCCGAGCTGATCCAGAACTTTGAGGAGATCGCCGTTGCCAACGGTTACGAGATCCTGGTCGGTTCATCCAACAGCGACCCCGTCGTTCTCGCCACCTGTGTCCGCCGCATGCTGGAGCGCAAAGTCGAAGGCGTGGCCGTGCTGAGTTTCGGCGCTGAAGAACCGGTGCTCGACCAACTGGTTCACCGCGACATTCCTATGGTTCTCGCCGAGTTTCGCCTGGACGACCCCAAAGTCAGCACCATCCTCCTGGACTACTCGACTGGCATCCACGCGGCCATACAGCACCTGGTGGGATTGGGTCACAGCAAGATCGCCTTTCTGGCCGGCCCGCACAAGCTGCACTCGGCCATCACGCGCGAGAACGACTTTCGCGCGGCGATGCAGGACGCGGGACTAGCCATCCAGAAGAAGTGGGTCATCGAGTGCGACCACACGCTGAAGGGCGGAGTGGCCGGCTTTGCGCAATTGCAGGCTCTCCCGGCGCGGCCCACTGCCATTCTCTGCTCCAACGACATGACGGCCATCGGCGTCCTCCGAGCCGCTTACATGGAGGGCTTGCGCGTGCCTGATGACGTCTCGGTCATCGGCCTCGACGACATCGATTTTGCCGAGTTCACGCTGCCGCCGTTGACGACCATCCGCCTCTCCCGCGCCGATCTGGCCCGCTCCGCATTCGAAGCTCTTCGCCAGCAGGCCGAAGACCCCCACAATCCAAAGATTCAGCGCGAGTTCCTGGTTTCGACCAGCCTCGTGGTGCGCGGATCGACCGCTGCTCCGTTCGTCGGCACGTAATAGCCTCCCTGAATCGCACCTCACCATTTTGGATTCGGGCGGATTCCTGGCCCGCCGAAGCTGCTGGCGATGCTCTTGCAGCCAGGCGCGTTTGAACCGAACATCACAGATTTTTCATTTCCGGCTCGCTTTCCCCTTGACAGCTTAGGAGTGATCGCGTTAGTCTCCTAATTACCTTAGGAGGGTTGGTGAGCGACCAGGCTCAGATTCTTCCCGGCACTCTCGATCTGCTCATCCTCAGGGCGGTTTCGCTCGGCCCGCTGCATGGGTATGGAATCCTTCTCCGCATCGGACAAATCTCCGGCAATGCCCTCTTTATCGAACAGGGCGCGCTTTATCCCGGTCTTTTTCGACTGGTTCGTCAGGGACTGCTTAAGGCGAAGTGGGGCACATCGGAGAACAATCGCCGCGCCAAATTCTATGAGCTCACTGCCACGGGCCGCCGCCGTCTTCGCGAGGAGACTGACAGTTGGAATCGCCTAGCCTCAGCCATCGCTTCCGCGCTCTCTCAGCAACCGGAGGAAGTATGAAACCTCTCGCCTCGCTTCGTTTCCGCATCGCTACTCTCTTCCAGCGGTCCCAGATAAACGCCGATATGGAGGAGGAACTTCGCTCACACATCCAGCACCGCGCTGACGATCTGGAACGTTCCGGCCTGGATCGTGCCCAGGCAGAGCGCCGTGCGCGCGTCGAGTTCGGCGGCCGCGAGAAATACAAAGAGGAAATACACGAGGCGGCCGGCGGCAATTTTATTGAGACGATTGTGCATGACGTGCGCTTCAGCCTGCGCGCGTTGCGCAACTCCCCCGGATTCGCAATCGCCGCTGTTCTGACGCTGGCGCTGGCCATCGGCGCTAACGCCGTGGTCTTTGCCGTTTTGAATGCGCTGATCTTGCGCCCCCTCAATGTGCCGCGGGCAGAGAGTCTCTACACAGTTGAGCGCGGGAGCGATAAGGATCAGAGTACCTCGTATCCAGACTATCTGGATCTGCGCGAGCGCAATCGCAGCTTCGATGCCCTGACCGCCTACATCCTTGCGCCGGTGGGCCTTGATACGGGCAACAACGCAACCCAGGCCTGGGGCTATGAGGTGACGGGAAACTACTTCGACGCATTGGAAATTCAGCCGCTTCTCGGCCGCTTCTTCCACGCCGCCGATGAGCATGGGTCGAACAGCGCCCCCTATCTGGTAATCAGTTACGCATATTGGCACAGCCACTTTCAGGACGATCGAGGCGTGGTGGGCCGTGTGGTTCAGGTGAACAAGCACCCATTCACTATCCTCGGCGTGGCGCCGCCCGGGTTTGCTGGGACCCTGGTGTTTTTCAGTCCCGACTTTTGGGTGCCGATGGTTCAGCAGGAACAGGTACAGGGCCTGCAGGTTCTCAACGACCGCGGGCAGCGCGACATCTTCATGGTGCTAGGACATGTGAGGGCGGGAGTAACACCCGCGCAGGCTATCGCAGATCTGAACTCTGTCGGGGCATATTTGGAGAGGACCTATCCCAAAGACGATGCCTCTATGACGTATTCGCTGGCACGCCCAGGCCTTATCGGCGACATGCTCGGTCCCCAGGTGAAAGCATTCATGACGGGAATGATGCTGCTCGCGGGCTTGATTCTGCTTGCCGCATGCGCCAACCTGGGCAGCCTGTTTGCCGCGCGCGCCGCCGACCGCTCCAGGGAAGTTGCTCTGCGGCTCGCGCTTGGATCGAGCCGCAAACGCATTCTTCGCGGAGTATTTACCGAAGCCGTGCTGATCTCGCTGGCCGGAGGCGCTGTCGGTTTGCTGGGCAGCGTCGCGCTGTTGCGCCGGCTGAGCGTGTGGCAGCCGATTCCGGAATTTCCCTTGCACGTTTCTGTCAACCCTGACGCCCGTGTTTACCTGGTGGCTTTGCTTTTGGCTTTAGCCAGCGGATTTCTCTTTGGCGCGGTCCCGGTGAGGCAGATACTGCGCACCAGTCCATATGAAGTGGTAAAGGCTGGTTCAACCGGCATCATTGCGGGCAATTCCGGGAGGCGCGTAACCGTTCGGGACGTGCTGCTCGTGTTGCAAATTGCGATTTGCGCCGTGCTGGTGACGTCTTCGCTGGTTGCGGTGCGGGGCCTCGAGCGCTCGATGCACAGCAATTTTGGTTTTGATCCGCTGAACGCAATGCTGGTAGATACAAACCTCAGCATGGCCGGATACAGCGGCGACAGAGTGCCCGCCATGCAAAGGCGCATGATCGATGCCATGGCGGCGATTCCCGGCGTGAAGTCTGTGGGGCTGGTAAGTCATATCCCTCTGGGAGGGGGCGGATCGACGGACGATGTCTTCACTGACCAGACGACAGATTTGAGGACTTCGAATGCCGCTGCTACCGTTAAGGTGTTCAAGATATCTCCCGATTACTTCCATACCGCGCACACATCCCTGTTGGAGGGGAGGGACTTCTCATGGCATGACGACAAGAATGCACCGCGCGTGGCAGTGGTCAACCAGTTGTTCGCGCGCAGAATTTTCGGGTCGGAAGCCAGCGTGATGGGCAGATATTTCAAGATGGCGGATGGAACGCGCGTACAAGTTGTGGGAATTGCCGAAGACGGAAAGTACTATCAACTGACCGAAGATCCAAAGCCTGCAATGTTTCTTCCATTCCTGCAATCGCCTACCAGCGAGACATGCCTCGTAGTGCGCTCGGAGCGCGATCCGCAACAACTGGCGGAAGCGATCCGGAGCGGGCTGAAGAATCTGGATACAGCCCTGCCCCTGAACATTCAAACCTGGATCCAGGGATTGGATATAGCGCTGTTTCCATCGCATGTGGCCACCGTGGCGCTTGGCGTGCTGGGCATGATGGGCGGGATGCTGTCGGTTACGGGCATCTTTGGGATGGCTGCATACTCGGTGAGCAAGCGGCTGCGTGAGTTGGGGATTCGCATCGCGCTGGGCGCCCGGCCGGCGGAGGTGTTGAAGGCGGCGCTGGGGCGGCCATTGAAATTGCTTTTCTTTGGTTCGGCGGCGGGATTGTTGCTCGGAATTCTGGCCGCCCGTATCCTGGCACACATCGTGTTTGAGGCCACTCCGCGCGACCCGCTGGTTCTGGGCGGCGTCGTTCTCGCCATGCTGCTCCTCGGCCTGATCGCAACCTGGATACCGGCGCAACGCGCAATATCGGTCGATCCTTTGATCCTGTTGCGCGAGGAGTGATTGGGGTCGTTGGAAAGAGAGTCTCGGCGAATCCAGCACGAGTGCGCGCGTATCCGAACTAGCGATGCCGATCACTTGACGGTTAGAACGCCTTGCTCGCGCATGGCTTGAATCTCCGCATACGTCTCATTCGCGGCGCCACGGCGATTGGTGTAGATGCGCGGCTCGCCGAAGTGAAGCTGGGCAGTAAAGTCGGGGCCACCGAGGACCTTCCAGATATGAGGCAGAAATTCCTCATCCCCGAACCAGCATAGGTCCCGCTCCGGCGAACCGTCCTCAGGCACATAACGTACCGCAGCCGCAGTCACTGGGATACCGGCATCCACAGCAGGCGTATAGAGCCGTGAGTGAAAGCGCAGCAACCTGCTTCCATCGGTGCTGGTGCCTTCAGGGAAGAATAGTACCGGCACTGTGTCTTTGAGCCGTTCCGCGATTTCTTCAGTAACGGCTTCGGCGCTGGCCCTGCTCCCCCGGTCAACAAAGAGCGTTCCGCCCGCGCGGGCCAGTGGTCCGAAGAAGGGCCAGGTCGCAATCTCGGCCTTCGAGACCAGGTAACACGGAAGCGCCGCGCCGAAAATCAGAACCTCAAGATAGCTGAGATGGTTGGAGACGAGGAGACCCCGATCGGGAGGCTTGCCCGTAATTTTCAACCGGATGCCCAGAGCAGCCATCACCATCAGGGCGCAGGAGTGATTCCACTGCGCGCGGCGCTCGAGCGTGTCCGGACCCAGAAGGCGCATCCACAACGAACGTAGCATACAGAAGATGAGTAGCAACCCCAGCGCCACAGCGCGCCGGGGAGCTCGCAGACTCACTGGGTGAGCGGGGCCAGAAAGCGGTTGCGCGCCGAAGACGAGAGCAACTTCAGATCGAGCAGAGTCAGAAAATCAATGGTGCCAAACTCGCGGTCCCAGGCCGGCGGCCCGGCCAGGCGCGCACCGATAGCCAGGTAGGTCCTGAGAAGCTTGGGGACCTTGCACTGAGTTACGGCCTGCGCTGACAGCGGTGATTGCGATTCCGTCATCGACCGATTGGATTGGCAGGGCGACGGCTGTGCGTGTGCGCCCTCCTGCTCGATGGGACAGGCGAAAGCCGCGGTCGGCACGGTTTCAAACTCCGGTGAAACCCGGTAGTGCTCCAACTGGCGATACATCTGCGAGCCCTCCGCCGGGTCCTGGGAGTTGATTGACGAGCAACCGATCAGATAACGCAGCCCCATGTCAGTAGCATACTGTGCGATCCCCCGCCACAGCAGCGTCAGCACCTCAGGTGTGCGATGTTCTCGATCGATGCAGGCGCGCCCCAGTTCCAAAATTCCGCTCCGCAATGGCTCATAGGGCACAAAGCTGAACTCCTGCTCGGAGTAGTAGCCCAGGTTACGCGCGGCCGTCTCGCCGGACTGCATCCGGTAAGTGCCCACAATGCGCCGGACAAGATTGTCCTCGAGCTTGTCTTCCACCAGCAGGTGTTCACAGCAGTGGTCGAAGCGGTCAGTATCCAGCCCCGTCAGATAGGAACTCTCGAGGCCCTCGCCAAGCTCGATATTGAAGACCTTGAAGCGCAGGCGACAGGCGGCCTCGCGATCTTCGGCATTCTCCGCCAGCCGCAACCTATAACGCCCTACCTCCGCATGCAGGCGCGGCTTCACCTCAGCCGGCGCAAGCGATGGAATGTAAGTGGAGAACCCAATTTCCACCACAGCAGTGGAAACAAGCTCCAGCTTCAGCGGGACTGTCTGCCGCAGGGATGCGATCACGGACTAAGTATGTGCCGGGAACTATCAAAGGACCGTGAATGTGGTGCGAAAATGGTGCAAAATAGTTAGTTTAACAATTAACCCTCCATTAACAAAAAGGCTCTCCACATTGGGAGGGCCTCTGGTTATCGTTGTAACTCCTAAAAATACGACTTAGCAGCATCCGCCCGCGATGGATGGAATTACGAGCACCTCATCGTCGTCCTTGAAGTTATATTTCTCATTACCCAGGAAGCGGATATCTTCCTCGTTGACATAGAAGTTGATGAAGCGGCGAATTTGCCCATCCTCGCCGCGCAGGTGTTGACGAAGCGCAGGAAAGAGGTTCTCAATCTCCGTCACCAGCTCAGGCAGATTGGTTGCCGTCGAGGATATCTCGCGTACGTTATTCGTGTGTTTCTGAAATGCATTCGGCAACAGGACTCTAACTGACATAGCTTTCTCCTACCAGCCTGAGCGCCTCGTTCACGGCATTGCGCTCATTTACATAGTTCTCAAAGTCAGTCAGCCGCGGACGGATGGCCTGGCTCTGTTCATAGGTGTCTTGCAGGCAGTCGGTCGTCTTCAGGCCGTTGCCCGTAATGCAGGTCACGGTAAGTTCGCCGGGTTGAATGCGCCCATGCGCATAAAGCCGCGCTGTAACTGCGGTGGTGACGCCGCCGGCCGTCTCGGTAAACACGCCCTCGGTCTCCGCGAGCTCCTGGATAGCCGAAACAATTTCAACATCGGACACATCCTCCGCCCATCCACCCGAGGCGCGAATGGCACGCGATGCATAAGGACCGTCGGCCGGGTTCCCAATCGCCAGCGAGCGCGCGATGGTGTTGGGCTTTTGCGGCTCAATCACGTCCGTCCCGTTCTTTACCGCGGTCGAAATCGGCGAGCAGCCGGTAGCCTGCGCGCCAAAGAAGCGCACCGGCTTGTCTTCCACCAAACCCAGCGCAACCAGCTCGCTGAAGGCCTTGCGAATCTTCGTAATCAATGACCCGCCGGCCATGGGGCAAACAATGTTATCCGGCAGCCGCCAGCCCAGTTGCTCGGCGATCTCGAAGCCCACCGTCTTCGAACCTTCCGCGTAATAGGGGCGTAGATTCACGTTCACAAATCCCCAGTTGTAGCGGTCGGCAATCTGCGAGCAAAGCCGGTTGACGTGGTCGTAGTTGCCCTCGACGCGCACCAGTGTTGCGCCGTAGACCTGCGTATTCAGAATCTTTGCCGGCTCCAGATCCGCCGGAACCAGGATGAAGGTCTTCAGCCCCAGCCGCGCGGCCTGTGCGGCCACGGCATTGGCAAGATTACCGGTCGACGAACAACCCACTGTGTCAAACCCGAAGGCCTGCGCATTGGCCAGCGCAACCGCCACCACGCGATCCTTGAAGCTCAGCGTGGGCAGGCAAACGGCGTCGTTCTTGATGTAGAGGTTGCTGGCTCCGATGCGCGCGCCCAGCCGTGGCGCCTTCATCAGTGGCGTGAGACCGGCCGGGGTCTGCGGTTCGTAGCTGTCAGACACGGGAAGCAGTGCGCGATAGCGCCACATGCTCAGCGGTCCCTGGCTGATGGCTTCGCGAGTAAAGCGGGTACGGGCGTACTCCAGGTCGAAGGTCACTTCGAGCGGAGAAAAACACTCATCACAAATAGAGAGCGGCTGTATCCCATAGGATTTGCCGCATTCACGACATCGCAACTCGTAAGCAGTCGTCAAAAGTCCCTCGCTTGAATGCGAGTGACTGAAGGTCTACGAGCTGTGACCGGCTCAGAATGAGCGAACGTGAGTTGACTCGAAGTACCGTGCGAGACGCTTCCATCAAGAGGGTGGAAGCGACCCCCGAATCTCATGTTCCTCGCCGCGGCGAGCAAGAGTTGACACCATACTCCTGGTTTGCCCAGGCAGGTTGTCGTGGCGTCACAGGGCTCGTCCCTCAACCACTCTGCATGAAACTCAGGCTTGCCCTTTGGGGGCAAACTTGAATAGCTCGTTTTTACCACAGCGGAATTCCCAGTGCAAGCAGGAATGCAGCGAACTGCGCGCAAAGGCGTTCAAACGGTCATTGTTTGCAACCAAAGTGGTAGAACTCACCTGACCTTGCCGGGCAACGAACGGCAGATGAGAGCAATCTAATTCGTGTATACCCGCACATAATCCACCAGCATCTGCGACGGGAACGGTGTGCCGGCATTGGGGCTTCCCGGCCAATCGCCCCCGACGGCCAGGTTGAGAATGATGAAGCTGCCCTGCCCCGCGTCAAAGGGCCACACCGCGCCGGCAAGGCCAGTGAGACTGCCGGGGTTGGAGTATGTGACGTACGGCTGCAGAGGATTGTCCACGTAATAGGCCACGCTTCCCGGACTCCAGATCAAGCCATAGGTATGCCATCCGGCTGCTGTCTGCCCTCCGGGGAAGTTATAAATCGTGCCGAGGCCCGAACTGCCCGTAAAGCCCGTCCCGTGCACGGAACCCTCGTTCCAGTCGGGCGTTTTTGCTGCATTGACGCGCTCCAGCACATCCATTTCGCCACAGGCAGGCCAGTTGACAGTAGAGATGTTGTTGCCCAGCAGCCACGCCGCGGGCCAGAACCCCTGCGCCTCCGGCACTTGTGCTCGGAATTCAATGCGCCCGTATTGAAAGCTGAACAAGCCCTGCGTCTTCATCCGCGCCGAGGTGTAGACGCCGGAAGAGGTCTGCTGCGCCACGATGTGCAGGTAGCCGTCGGTGCCCACATATGCGTTTGGGCTGGCGGCGCTGCAGGGTGTGGCAGCCGATCCCCACGCGCAGTAGTCTTCCAACTCATGATTGCCGAATCCGCTGTTGCCGGTGTCGTAAGTCCAAACCGCTGGATTGGGCTGCGCATTGACGCCTGTGGAGTTCGTGAATTCATCACTCCACACCAGCGTTTCAGAAGCAATATTGAGCGCAAAGCTCCGGCTCGTCACGCTGCTGGCCGTGCTGCTTGAAGCCGTGGCAATGGCCTTGACCGTGAGATTTGCCGCCACGAGAAATGGCGCCTGGTATTGCTGCGACGACGCGGTTGGTGTTGTACCGTCGACGGTGTAATAGATATTGGCGCCTGCGGTGCTGGAGGCCAGGCTTAAGATCACGGCGCCATTCTGCGCCGCTGTAGTGGTGATAGTGGGTGCGGCCGTCTGAGCTTGGGTTGGTGGCGTAGTGCCACTGCTTCCACCGTTGCCGCACCCGCAAACCAATGCGCCTGACAAGATCATCGCTGCCAACATCTCTGCACCTGCCCTCATTCGGAAATCTCCGGGAAATACTGGTTGAATACCTTCCGCAAACGCATGCTGTCTGCCTTTTCTACGGCTTCCTTAACGCGCGCACGCAGCTCTGACGAAGGTGCGATGCGCCCGATGGCTTCGATGGCTTCCGGAGCTTCGCTTGCGTCGCGCACAATCCTCGCGAGCAGAAAATCCATCGCCTCCGGCTGCCGCGTGAGCGCGATTGCGCTTAGCAGCACGGAAGTGAACCATGCATCCGCACCGGCGCGAAAGCGCGCAAATAGAGCAGTCAGGGCCGCAGCGCTGCGCATGTCGGCCAGCGCAAATGCAGCTTCGGCGGCAGTGTCGTCGCCTTCCTCAAGCGCTTTGGCAGCCAGTGGGATCGCTGCCGTTCCTTCAACGGAGAGCAAGGCAGAGTAGACTGCGCCCAACACCTCAGGCTCGTCCTTACCAACCAGCGCACGCAGCCGCAGCAGCAGCGCAGCGCTTACGCCGCCCACCTGTGCGATGGCTCGCGCCGCCTCCATGCGCACCGTATTGTCGGTATCCGTCAGCGGCTCCAGCAGCGCCGTCAGCAGATCGGCGTCGGAGATCCCAGGGCAATTCACCAGCGCGTGCGTGCATGTGCCGCGCAGCGCTCCAGCGGTGTCGGACTGGCCGCCCCAGACCGGCTCCAATTGATGATGGCGCATGCCGCGCAGGTACGCGTCCTTGCTGCGATGCTCCAGCTTGACCATCGCCTTGGAGAGCGCATTCTTCGCCCAGCACTGCGGATCGGTCTTGACTGCGTCGATGAAAAAACGGTCGAAGGCGGCCAGCACCTGCGGCAGCAGCGCAGCGATCTCCGCATCCGCAACCAGCTTTGCCGCCTTGGAGACGATAAAGTTGTTGCGGTGGACAAGCGTCTTGCGCAGATATTCAACTTGATCGGCATTCAGCCTGGCGCCCGCCTTCAAGGCTTCGCTCAGCGCCTCAATTTCCGCAAGCTCTTTGTCGAAACCGCGCGAGGTCGACGCCGACCTTGTGCCGCTGGTTTTTGGTTTTAAACTCATCGTGTTGGTCACCGTGGAGATCAAGGTACATTCGGGCTCGCATTCCTCGGGGCCTAAGGCCCGCGATTCTCTTGTGGCACTTGCGACGCGCATTGGCTCTCACAGGTGCCTACTGCCCAGAATCGTAGTTCAGGTTCGGCCCCAGCCATCGCTCAACCTCAGCCACGCTCATGCCCTTGCGTTCGGCATAGTCGGCCACCTGGTCGCGATCGATCTTGCCGAGCGCAAAATAACGCGATTCCGGGTGCGCGAAGTAGAGACCGCTCACGCTTGAGCCGGGCCACATGGCAAACGATTCGGTAATCTGCATTCCGGTGTTCGCCTGCACATCGAGCAAACGCCACAGAGTGCCCTTCTCGGTGTGATCCGGGCACGCCGGGTAACCTGCGGCCGGGCGAATGCCACGATACTTCTCGTGGATCAGCTCGTCGATGGACAGAGATTCCGCGCGGCCGTAGCCCCATTCATCCCGAACCCGCTTGTGCAGGCATTCGGCGAATGCTTCGGCCAGGCGATCGGCGATAGCCTCCGCCATGATCGCGTTGTAGTCGTCGTGCCTGGCGCGGAATCCCTCGCAAACCTCCTTTAGGCCGATCCCGCTGGTCACCGCGAAAGCTCCAATGGTATCTGAAAGGCTTGTTTCTTTCGGCGCGATGAAGTCCGAGAGCGACCGGCAAGGCTCGCTCCCTTCCCTGTTCGCTTGCTGGCGCAGGAAGTGGAATCGCTCCTGCACCTTTGCGCGCGTGCTATCCGTGTACAGTTCGACGTCGTCTCTCACGGCGTTCGCGGGAAAGAATCCGTAAACGCCACGCGCGGTTATGAGGCTCTCGGCGATGATCTTATCGAGCAGCGCATTGGCTTCGGCAAAGAGCTGGCGCGCCTGCGCACCCTGCTCCGGATGGTCGAAAATGCGCGGGTAAACGCCCTTCATCTCCCAGGTGTGGAAGAACGGCGTCCAGTCAATGAATTCGCGCAGCGTGGCCAATGGAAAGTTGTCCAGGACGCGCACGCCGGTAAATGCGGGGACGGGCAGGTCTTCAGCGCGCCACTCGATCGGCGTTCGCCTTTTGCGAGCGGCTTCAAGCGAGATGACCTTCGCGCGCGGCGCCGAATGAACTTTGCGGAGCGCCTCGTAGTCGGCGCGATGCTGCGCCACGAATGCTGCCTTGCCATCTTCACTCAGAAGACTGGTCGTCACCGGCACAGCCCTGCTGGCATCGAGCACGTGGATCACCGGCTCACTGTAGTGCGGCGCAATTTTGACGGCCGTATGCGCGCGGCTCGTGGTTGCTCCGCCGATGAGCAGCGGCAATTTGAAACCCTGGCGCTCCATCTCGCGAGCCACATGAACCATTTCGTCGAGAGACGGCGTAATCAGGCCGCTGAGGCCGATCATGTCGGCCTTCTCCGCCTTGGCGCGTTCGAGGATTTTTTCGCAGGAGACCATCACTCCCAGATCGATGACCTCGTAATTGTTGCAGGCAAGAACGACGCCGACAATGTTCTTGCCAATGTCGTGCACGTCCCCCTTGACGGTTGCCAGCACAATTTTTCCCTGCGCCTTGACTTGCTGTCCAGCCGCAACCATCGCCAGTTTCTCGGCTTCCATAAACGGCGTCAGGTGCGCCACGGCCTTCTTCATCACGCGCGCGGACTTCACCACTTGCGGCAGAAACATTTTGCCGGCTCCAAACAGATCGCCAACCACGCTCATGCCGTCCATCAGCGGGCCTTCAATCACCAGAAGCGGGCGGCCAAGTTTGACTCGCGCTTCCTCAGCGTCGATCTCGATGAATGCATCGATCCCCTTGACCAGTGCATGAGAAAGACGCTCCTCGACCGTACCGTTGCGCCATTCTTCGGCTTTCTTTTCACTCACTACGGCGCCGACATGCTTCAGCTTTTCGCCATGGCCTACAAGTCGTTCCGTCGCGTCGGGACGACGATTGAGCAGCACGTCCTCAACCAGCACCTTCAACTCCGGCTCAATCTCCTCGTATACCTCGAGCATCCCGGCATTCACAATGCCCATGTCCATGCCCGCCGCGATAGCGTGATAAAGAAAGGCGGAATGCATCGCCTCCCGAACCTTATTGTTGCCTCGAAAGCTGAATGAAATGTTGGAAACGCCGCCGCTGACCTTGGCGTGCGGAAGGTTGGCCTTGATCCAGCGCGTGGCGTTGATAAAGTCAACCGCGTAGTTATTGTGCTCCTCCATGCCGGTGGCAACGGTAAGAATGTTGGGATCGAAGATGATGTCTTCAGGTGGCAAACCAACCTCGTTGACGAGTATGTTGTAAGCGCGCTCGCAGACGCGGATTTTGTCTTCGTAGGTCGCGGCCTGCCCTTGTTCGTCGAACGCCATCACTACCACCGCGGCGCCGTACTTCAAGACAGTCGCCGCGTTGTGACGGAATTTTGCTTCGCCCTCTTTCATCGAGATGGAGTTCACAATGCCCTTGCCCTGAAGGCACTTGAGACCTGCCTCAATCACTTCCCATTTCGACGAGTCCACCATGAACGGGACTTTGGCCACCTCGGGCTCGCTGGCCAGCAACTGCAGGAAGCGCGACATGGCCGCGACGCCGTCGATCATGCCCTCGTCCATGCAGATGTCGATGACGTTGGCACCATTCTCCACCTGCTGCCGGGCCACGCTCACTGCTTCCTCGAACTTGCCCTCCTTCACCAGCCGGGCGAACTTCGGCGAACCGGCCACGTTGGTTCGCTCACCAATCATGATGAAGACGCCGCGCTGCTGGGTGAATGGCTGCGATCCGGACAGGCGCAGTGGCCTGGGTTCTACAACCTCAGCCGGGTTCAGGCTCTCGTCCGCGCTCATGCTCTGCTCTCGATATGGCTAGCGCGAGACTCATCGGAGGCCGTCGCCGCCCACTTCCGCGGCGCTTGGCCTTCGAGCGCCTTCGCAATCGCCGCGATGTGCTCCGGTGTGTTGCCGCAGCAGCCGCCGGCAATATTGATAAGCCCGCCCCGCGCAAAGTCACCCAGATAACGGGCCATGTCTGCCGGACCCAGATCGAACCCGGTTTCCGAAAGAGGATTGGGCAAACCGGCATTCGGATAGCAGGAAATTGCCACGTCCGCCTTCTCTGAAAGCTCTTCGAGAAACGGATACATCAGATCCGGGCCCAGTGAGCAGTTGAGTCCCACCGACAGCGGCTTCACATGCCGCACCGCGTTCCAGAAAGCCTCAGTGGTCTGCGCGGAAATCAACGTTTCGCCGCCGCGCCCAACCGCCGCCGAAATCATGACTGGGAGTTCTTTATTGTTCGCGGCGAGGCCGTCCTCGTCGAACACTTCGCGGATGGCGACCAGCGCTGCCTTGGCGTTCAGAGAGTCAAAAATTGTCTCCACCAGCAGAAGGTCGACGCCACCTGCAATCAGCGCACGCACCTGCTGGGCGTAGGCGGATTTCACCTGGTCGAAGGTGACCACCCGGAAACCTGCGTCGTCGGCGTCAGGAGAATTAGAGAGAGATACCGTCAGAGGCCCGATGGCTCCAGCCACAAACCGCGGCCGCCCCGTCTCATTCGCCACGCGATCGGCCCACTCACGGCACTGGAGTGCCGATTGCTCATTGATCTCCCAGGCCAGATTGCCTAGGAACGGATCGTCGATCACCTTCTGGTAAAACGCTGGATCCTTCCGCCCGCCGTGCTCTCGCGGATCGTCAACAAAGAATTCGCTCTGCGTGATGCTGGTCGCGCCAAAGGTGTTGGTCTCGATGATGTCCGCCCCTGCCTCAAGAAACCGGCGATGGATATCGCAGATCATCTTCGGCTGCGTCAGCGAGAAGAGGTCGCCGTTGTTCTTCAGGTCCTTGGTCGCGTTCCCGAACCGCTCCCCGCGGATGTCCGCTTCCGTCATCCCATAGGTGCGGATGGTCGTCCCCATCGCCCCATCGATAATGGCGATGCGGTTCTCGAGGATCTTCTGCAGCAGATGTTGGTGAGGTTTCGTCATTTCTCCCCGATAGAAAGCGCCTAATCCTTAAGGATATACGACGCTGGAATCTTTGCCTGTATGCTGGCCTGGGACACTGGATTTCGGGCTGAACCGAAAGCTCAAGCCTGCCGGCACAGCCAGAACCATCTTTGTCAAGAAGACACGGGCCCGGATCGACTTGCGACCCGGGCCCATGTGCTTCAAGCGATGACTCTATCCGCTCTCGGGCGATTTCTTCTTCTGCCGTGCGGGCGGGACATCGAGAGCCGGCTCTTACTTGCCGTTGCAGCAATCTCCGCAGCCGTCCTGGCAGCAGGATGGACTGCAGTTGCCCCCGCAACACGTTCCACAAGCAGCCTTGACTGCCTTGAGATGCGAGGTTTGTGCAATGGCTGTCACGGCCAAAACGAGGCCGAGCGAAAGTAATGCGATTGTGCGCTTCATGGATATCTCCTTGACGTTGATAATGCGGTTCACAAACCGAGCCTCAAGGATCTGCTTAAGCCTTGAAGCTGCATCGTTTGCATGCACGTCAGGAGCGATTTAAATACGAAAAACCTGCAGCAGGATGTGTCGCGCCGGACCGGCAGCGGCGATCTCTTCGCGGAGCGGAGCGGCAAAGGCTGCCAATCCGGTTGGCGCCGGGTTTGGCGCCGTCTGCAAATAGCCGGTCCTGGCCGCTTTGGGCTTGGCCTTGGATGCAGATTGGACAACTGCTTGCGGCCAACCGTTGCGGCAGCAATCCTGCAGGCAGCCGGTGTCGGTGCCGTGGTGAGGCATTGGGCAATGCGCGCCCATCTGGCTCATCGCCATGCCACACGCAGGAGCGCAGGCGGCGACCGGAGAGACCGTCATGCCGCACGTCAGGCCTGCGATAGCCGGCTGGGCGATGAGCACCGCGGCCAACGCAACGGCGACGATTTGGAGGACCTTTTTCATTCGCTTCAGAAAGAATACCACCGTCTTCTGTCCCGATCTTTGTTTCAAATCACGAACAAAACGTGCATCCGCTACTTAGCCGTCAGCGCTTCAACCGGCACCAGCATGTCCTGCTTGCGCATGATCAGGTTGGTGGCGTTCAGCGTGGCAAGCTCAAAGCCGTGGCCGTGCGTGATGGCGTCGGTGGGGCAGGCTTCAACGCAATAGCCGCAGAAGATGCAGCGGTTGTAGTCGATGTTATAGACCTTGGCGTAGCGCTCGGATGAGGAGATGCGGGTTTCCTCGGTGTTCTCGGCAGCCTCAATAAAGATGCAATTGGCTGGACATGCCGCCGCACACAGGAAACAGGCCACGCACTTCTCCAGGCCATTTTCGTCGCGTTGCAATACATGCGCGCCGCGGAAACGCTGCTCGAAGACCGCCCCGCGCAAGGGGCCCTTGCTGTCAGGATAGTTCTCCACCTGGGTCGGCTCGAGAATCTCGCGAAAGGTGATGCTCATGCCCTTGGCAATCCCGGCGAGGTTGCGCACAATCGACATAAGGCCAGTATACGATGAATTGCGAGGGGGATTCCGCATGAGGGGCAGGATTGAGGCAATCGCTTGGCTGCTGGCGTTGGGCCTGGCAGCGGCCTGCGCTTACGCGCAAAACCAGGGCTCGAATCAGGTAAAGGGAGTTCCCATGAGCGGAACTATCCCTGGACCGGACACTACGCAAGTGCAACAGGAGTTGGCTCGGGAGAAAGCGGCAGCCGGACCGCTGAGAATCACCTTCGGCAAGAAATCAGCCGAGTGGACGCCAGCGACGCTGGCCGCGCTGCCGCACAAGACGCTGACAGTCTTCAACGAGCACGCCAAGGTCAACCAGACATATTCCGGAGTGGAATTGATTGAGCTGCTCATACCCCTGGGCGTGCCCGAGAAGCCGCACGGCAAGGAGTTCCGCCTCTACCTGGTGGCCGAAGGCAGCGACGGTTACCAGGTGGTCTACTCGGTGGGCGAAGTGACCCCAGACGTGCACGATGCGACGGTGATGGTTGCCGACACGCTCGATGGTAAGCCGATTGCCGACAGTGGACCCCTGCAATTGGTTGCCACGGGAGAAAAGCGACCGGCCCGCTGGGTCCGCAATCTGGTAGCCATCCGGGTAGGCACGGCGGAGTGAACGAATATTGACCACTCTAATGCGGCGGGGCTGACTGGCCGCGATTGTGAGCCGGCGGAGTGGTAACAGGCACGCGCTCTTGGCGGGGATGTACAAGCTGCTGGCATAGTGCCGAATCCTGGCCGCGTGCCAGGCCCGGCAAAGTTTCTCCTGATCGGCAGACGCGCAGCTTCAAGGCGTCGGCGTCTCGGCCGCTCAGCATTTGGGTTCGTTCCAGCCTGCTCAACGGGTCCACTTCATAGCGATAGACATAGTCCTCTGTGGGCTTTGCGCCGCCATAGTCGAAGTGGCTCCAGGTGCCCACCAGGGCGCGGCCATTAGACTCGGCAAAGCCGGCGTAGACCTGGGTCAAGGTTACGCTTGGCGGCATGTTGGCGCTCCACAAAGGCACTCCCTGCCCGCCGCGCATCCAGCGGGCCGCCCACATGTGCTGCGACAGGTCAAAGTGGAAGGCCGTGAAATACGTCTCCGGCGCGCACACGCTGCAACTGTCGTAGAGCACGCTCATCTCCCCCGGCTCGCCTTCGGCAAACGTCAAGCTGTCAAGCCAGCGCAGATTGAAGCCACTAATCAGCGGCGTCAGCGCATGCGTGGTCAGCGAAACGCTCCACACGGAGAATGCATCCTGGTTAGCCGGCGAATCCGGCGAGGCGCGCAGCGTGGTCAGCACCAGCGCCGCGTCATATTCCACGCCAATCTCGCGAATCGCCGTCCACTTCTCGGATGCCAACGCCTGGGTCACCCAAGTGATTATGTCCTGATCTTTCTGGTTATGGAAGTTCATCCAGCGGAACGGGTCTGGCGCTTGCTGGGCATGCGCGGGAACGGCGGCGGCAAGCACTGCGCACAGGATGCCGGCAATGTGCCTTGGTGAAGCGAACCGCATGATTTCAGGTATACCAGAGTGCGCGGATTGGCATCCTGATTGGTGCGAAATGAGGGCTGTTTCTCTTGATTCCGGGGCGAAAATGGGGGCTTTCGATGCGGTCTTTGGGGCACGTTTCAACCTGGCCTACGGCGTGAAAAACGGGCTGGTGAATCTGAGCGACTGGGTTGCATGTAAGTCCTTTGTTTTCCAAATTGGCGCAGTGTGCGATGAAACTAACCCCTTTGTTTCGAGGGGTGAAATCGGGCGAAATGGGTTATTTTACCTGTAACGTGTTTGTGTTCATGGGGTTGCAACAAAAGTGGGGGAGGGGTGGGGTCAGGCGAGGGGGTTTCGCGGTCGGCTGCCCAGATGCGTGCGCGGCGGTAGGTTTCGTCGTCGAGAAAGACGGTGATGTTTGGCATGGGTTGGGCCGGGCGCGGCGGGCGCGGCTTTCCTTTCTTTGGGGACTGTCTTTATTGTGCGACGGGGGTGGGTAATTATGTGCAAGAGATTGGGGATGTTCTCGAGTGGGATTTTTGGCCGGCAATTGGGCCTCCTGGTGGGCTTTTGGATGAGTTGCGCTATGCCGACTGCCGCTGCCTTATATTGAAAACTCCCCTCGAAGTCGAACCAACTGGCGGCATCTTCCCCGTGTTAGGCGAATGCCTAGGAATGCTTGTGCCCCTTGAGTAGCGATTCAGGAACGAACGTGAGGTTACCTCTGGCCCTTGAACAAGCAACGTAGAGTTTATTGCGTGTTTTGGCATTTATGTCGCGGAAGCTTCCGCTCTGCCAAGCTTTTACATTGCCTAAATTTAGGACCACGCATACGTCTTGATATCGGTCTACGCCCTTCGATGCCCCCCAATTTTGGGAGTAGCAGGCGTACTTGTGATGTTCCTGATAGAAAAGCTTCACTATCCTCGGGTCTTCGAAGATGGTGAGCACTGTTGCTGGGTGATCCTCGTACCTCACGAGGCTCTCCCGATCATCATGGGCTTCTATCGATATGCCGATCTTTTCAGTTATGAAATCGCAGACGCTTTTGCTGCATCTGTGACTCTTCTTGAGGCTGTCCGTGTCGACGTTTAGCTTGGCTGCTTTGAACCTAGCTTGGTAAGCGGCGTAGTTGTCGTGGAGATTGGGGTTCACATTCCCGTCGCGGCTCGTGTCAAACGTGTGCTGGAAGAAGTCGCCGACAAACGTGATGTTCAGGTTGGCAGCGCTGACCGCCATTAGGAAATTGAAGTCATGCCCTGCAAAGTCCTGGACTTCGTCTACGAAGAAGACATCAAAATACTTCTCCATCCGAGTCACGACCGCGCCCTCGAGGTTTGACTGCTCGATGAACTTGGCGAGCCGGTTGGAATAAAGCCGTCGGCTGGAGGACATGTAATAGAGGTCGTCTGTCAACCTATACCGCCTGGACTCTGGAGGGGGCTTAAATGTCAAGCCTTTGGTGTTCTTTTCCGACCGGAGAAACGGCCGGTAGCAGAATCCATGGAGGAAACTGAAGTAGGTATAAAGCGTGATGTTCGCTGGAAAATAGCCGAACCGCTCAATGATTTTGCTTCGTATGTTTTCGCGATTCAAGTCGGTATACGTCACAACGAGGAAGCGTCGCCCCTCGTCGAGGCTCGCGACAAGACGGGAGGTCTTGCCTGATCCAGCAACGGCGAGGATTACGCTCTTATCCACGCGACTGCCTCTTGGATGTACTTCGGCGCAACAAGCTCCGCCCCTTTCTTCTCGAGCAGTTGGAACGCGACTTCCGTCTTGTTTCTCAACATGTAATCCTGCACGTTCAGCTTCTTTCGGTCCGCCGAGAACTGGCCGTCGCAAATGTTCCTGTTGTCTTCATAGACGCAAACTTCGAATGTGTGCCGCGCATTGTCGGCGTCCGCAAAAACCTTGATGGAAGTTGAGGTGAAGTCGACGTAGTTATCGACACAGATCGTTTGGTAGTCGCGATCATTATCACGGATTGCTGCGACTTTGATACTGAGCAGCTTGGCGAGTTCGAAATAGCGCTTGAAGCTCGTCCCGTCCACGGAGATCACATGGACACCGTCTCCATCGGTACAGGCGCCCTTCGCGCTGTTTTTGTAGAGCGCGTCCATGAGAATGAACTCGGCATCGCCCTCGACAAGGATCGCCTTCTTGCACAGCGCAAGCTCCAGAAGATTGTTGTCGGGAGCCTTCATGAAAAAGTCCGCGGTCTCCTGACTGAGATCCTTGAGGGAGGCCGGTTGAGACGCGTTCTCCTCGCTCAATATCAGAACCTTCTTGAGGTTCAATCGCGTAGCGATGAAGCTGCTGTGCGTAGCGATGAAGAGTTGCTTCTTCTTAGAACTTATCCGTAAATAATGATTGTCTGCCTCCAACTGATCAATGCTGCGGCCAAGGTGAGCAGCGCGACGAAGCTGGCTTCTTTCTTCTCGAAGCTGACCAGGAGCTTGCGAAATCGA
>Ga0182024_10005516_pt1 | contig 28367 bp, 23 predicted proteins | sample P32metaG_FD_120480 | JGI IMG/M metagenome (GOLD analysis project Ga0182024, IMG submission 120480) | Permafrost microbial communities from Stordalen Mire, Sweden - P3-2 metaG (Illumina Assembly) | ecosystem: Environmental > Terrestrial > Soil > Wetlands > Permafrost | place: Sweden: Stordalen...
CAATCGCTCCTATCCAATCTTGAAGATGGAATGGGCGGAGGGGCAAACGCTGGATGATTTCATCAGGGCTAATCTCCATAATTCTGCGGAAATGGACAAAGCAGCCGCCTCGGTGAAACGACTTAACCTCACGCTGCGAGAGCATGGTATTGCCCATGGTGACCTGCAGCATGGCAATCTTTTGGTTGGCCACGCAGGCATAAAGTTAGTCGATTACGATGGCGTGTTCTTGCCCGAATTTGCAGGAGGTGAGAGTCCAGAGCTGGGACACAGAAACTATCAACATCCATCTCGTACTGCGCGAGATTTCAATGCTCAGTTGGATAATTTTGCCGCCTGGGTAATTTATGTATCTCTCATCTGCGTGAGCGAAGATCCTGAGCTGTGGCAAGTTTTGGGCGGCGGAGATGATTGCCTTTTGTTCCGGCATGATGATTTTGTGCAACCTACGCAATCGTATGTTTTTTGCACACTGGAGAATCACAAAAGCGAGGTCGTGCGCTCTCACGCCAGATTCTTGCGTAGCCTGCTTCCCTTGAAACTTGACCAGGTCCCATTCCTGGATGCTTCCATCACCACATGCCCAACTTTGCCGGCATTCTCTCCAGAAGCCTGGATTCCATTCAACATGCCGCCCGAGTTGAAGAACAAAAACAGGCAAGAGCAAATGGACTGGATTGATTCCTACCGGGCTGCTATGTTATCCCCAGGCGGAATTCCTGGCACGGTTTTATACCCTGGCACTGCCGGCACTGGTACTAGCACTGGTGCTGGTACTACCGTTGGTGCTAGCGCGTCCTCCGGCTCTGCTGCAACGCCTGCGCCCCATCGCTTTCCAAAGAGCCGACTTAAGAACCTCTCGTTTTTTATGACCGTTAGTTTCAGTGTTTTCCTTACACTTCTGAGTTTTCATATGGCACGTGACTCTGTTCATCCCGCTGAGACAACGGAAAAACCTCATGTCGCGCCCGCGGTGCCGGCATCGACGGCAGACAAGCTTTTCCAGCGAGCAATGGATGAGCAAGGACGTGATGTGCTGGGTCTTTCAGTTGAGCTGTTTCAACAGGCAATCAAGGAATATAACAAACTGAACAGCGTTAAGACGCCGCAAACAAAACAGTTGGCCGAATGCTGGCATTTTCTTGCGCACTCTCAATCCGACCTTCACGAAGAGGATGCTGCCCGCCAGTCGATTGCTAAATCGATAGAGTATTACAAGCAGCTCGGCGACAAGGCTGCCTTGGAGAATGTGATAAGCGACCAGAACTACATCTTGAATACCGAACAGTGTCGGAGGCTCCACGATGGCATTAGAACAACTGCAAACTGAATAGCGTTACATATTTGGTGCGCGTCCGCAAACTAGACGTAGCATTGTCGGAAGGTCGCTACACAGACTTTGCGGTATGTGATAATTGCTTGTTCCAAGCGAGGAGCACGATTCATGCCTTCTATTCGAGCAAGTAAGACCCACCTCCCCACTGACCAGGGATTTGAGCAGTTTTACCGTACTGTTTACCTGCAAGAGCATCGAAACCCTATGAATCGCCGCATTCATTTTGCCAGCAACTGCGGCGTTGTCGCCAGCTTACTTGTGGCACTCTCGACAAGACGGTGGGGATTCGCTGCGGCTGCTCTTGGGTTCCAGCTTGTGCCGCCGTTTCTGGGGCATGTCTTCTTCGAGGGCAGCCACCAGAGCGTTGAGCGTTCGTCGTTGTTCAGCATCTTGGGTAGCTGGCGTATGTTCCTGGAGTTCTTGACTGGTCGCCAGAGACTGTAAGATTGCGCACAGCCCGGATCGCCGTAATAGGAGCTGGTCCTGGGGGGCTTGTGGCGGCGTTGACCGCAGCCGGTCTCGGTTTTGAGGTTGTTCTCTTTGAGCAAGCCGAAAAAGTCGCAGGACCAGGGGGAAGCTGGGTGCTCAACCCCAATGGATTGCGCGTCCTCGAAGCCTTGAGTTTGATGGCGGACGTGGCACCGAAGATGGTGCCATCTACGCGCGTATCTCTGGAGAGCACAACCGGCACCACCCTACTGCAAGCGCAATACAGTTGCGCCACCATCGCTTGTGCGCAGCTGCTCGAAACACTTCTATCGGTAGCCTCGCAGCGCGCAATCAAGATCAACCTGGCTCATCGGCTGGTCGAGGTACAGCAGCAACCAAATTGCATCGACTTAGGCTTTGAAAATGGCAGTGGTTATGCCGCTGATGTCGTTATAGGTGGCGACGGTATTCACTCTCGGGTGCGGCAGGAATCGCAGATAAATGCGCATATGCAGCCATTGGCTCGATCTTATCTGCGTGGCGTAGTGCCGGTGCCTGCCGGGCGCTCATACCCTTGCGAACGCTGGAGTCGCGATGGACGTCGCTTCGGCATCGATCCACTGACCGAAGATCGCTGTGGCTTTTATGCATCCATTCCCCGAGGCAGCTGGGGAAAACTTCGCGACCGATCGTTTAGCGAATGGCAAGAAACATGGGAGGACTTCGGAGAAGATGTTTCACGTGTAATTAAGTGCCTGAGTGGGTGGGAAGAAGTTTCGTATGACGAACCTTTTCATCTCACTAACTCTTCCTGGTCGGCCTCAGGCAACTTTCTCGTTGGTGATGCTGCACACGCGCAAGCTCCCAATGTCGGACAAGGAGCTAACTCCGCTATGGTAGACTCGCTCGTACTGATTCGTCTTTTGCATCAAATGGACAATGTGGAAATGGTTCAGAAACAATACGAAAAGATCAGGCGCAATTTTGTCAGCCGCACGCAGAGACTGGCTCAGCTCCTGTCCTGGCTGGAGAGCTGGAGCAGTCCTATTGCAACAGCCACGCGCGACGCATCTTTGCGCACAGCTAATCGCTCAAGCCTGCTGCAACGCTGGACAAAGCAATATCTGGCAGGCTCCAACAGGCTTGAGGAGCATATGCTCCAATGAGCCAACGCGAAGTGATCCAGTGAGCCAATTAGAAGAGCCCAAACTGTCAGCCGATCAAGAAGTCGTATTGGAATTGTTACGTAAGTTCGGACGCAATGCTTACTCGTTCGAGGTGCTGGAGCCCGGACTTTCTTATTGGTTTTGTACAGACGGTGATGGTGTGGTGGCATATGTCGATCGCGGCTTCCACTGGGTCGCTCTGGGCGGACCTATCTGCCCCCGCGAGCGCCTTCTTCAAATCTCAACAGAATTCGTTGCCGCCGCCGCCCAGCACCGCAAAGCAGTGGCATTCTTTGCTGTAAGTGATCGTTTTACGCAAGCGCTGGGAAAGGACAGTGGTTTCGATTGGCTTCAGATAGGCGAGCATCCTTGTTGGGATCCACGGCGCTGGGCGGAGATCTGGGAAAAAGCCGGCAAGGTGCGCAATCGAGTAAAACGCGCCAAACGCGAAGGGATCTCAGTGCGGCATGCTGCCTTTTCCGAGTTCCAGGAAGGTGCACCACTGCGTGACGAGCTCGACGCGCTAGTGAATCGATGGGTGCAGGCACACTCAATACCGCCGATGCAATTCATGGCTACAGTTGATCTGTATTCGCATGGTCACGAGCGGCGTTACTTCCTGGCCCAGCAAAATGATCGCCTTGTTGGTTTGCTTATGGCTGTGCCTGTTTACGGACAAAACGGATGGCTGCTGGAGGATATGGTAATCGAGCGAGGCACTGCTGGTGGTACCGCCGAAGCGCTCATCGATCTGGCCATGCGCACCTTTGGTGACGAAGGTGCCGGTTTTGCATCGTTGGGACTGGTCGCCCTTTCTGGGCTCAAGTGCGCGGGAACCTGGCGGCATATCCTCTTCACCTTCATGTTGAACTGGTGTTACCGATCTTTGAGCTGGCTTTACAATTGCCAGGGTCTCTACGCATTTCGCTCCAAGTTTCTTCCCACCGCATGGGAACCTGTGTACCTGGTAGCTTATCCGCGCATAACACTGATCACAATCAGAGCCGTAATGATGGCGTTCACTGGAGGCTGGGTGCCTTTCTTTGCCTTTAAGTCAGCCGCGTGGCGCGTTCGCAAGCCACAGGTGCCTCATTAGCCTCTGTATATGATCGACTCCAAGTTGAAAATTTTTTTCGACAATGGCGTCATTCAGCTGCTGTACCGCCGTGCCGTTTCCTTGGGCCGTCAAGTTGTAGCGTATAAAATCGCAGACATTTTGAAAGTAGAAGCCCGGGTTGGTATTGTTGCCTGAATCGAAAAACTGAATAGGATCCACGGGAGCCTGTGTCAGTCTAGGGCCAATCATTCATCCGCCTCCACCACCAGTCAGCGACTGCCTTTTTGTATCTGGTAATCGTCGGGATCTTGTGGTGCTTCGGCGGATCGAAAAAGCTGTCACTGATACTATTGTCGCGCACTATACTGCTAACAATCGTTTCAGTAGTTTTCTTTCCGTCACTGTAATCGATCTGTCTTGAGGCCAGCATTGACCCGAAAGTCGGCTTAAAATCGAGGAACTCAGTGGCGTCTGTAGTGGCAGCTCCACTTATGGGGTCCACGGACTGGTATTCGATTCGCGCGATCAGATGGGTGCTCGGATCAATGTACGCGGTGTAAGTCTTCTGTTGTGCTGGTTTTACCAAGATACCATGACACAGTTTTCCGTCCACCATTTTACTTTTCGCTTCAAAAAACTGGGTGTCGGTTTTGGTCAATGGGCTCAGATGTGCTCCATCAAATGGAAATCCATCGAAAAAAATGTGCGTGTTTGGGTTGGATTTCGTAATGTCCGTAATGACCACTGCATCATTGCAATACAAATCGTCTGTCTTCTGGCTCCATCCAGTTTTACCATTGTATCCACTGTTCTCCTTTCGGCCGATGACAGCGATGCGCCACTTGTCACCATTGGTGATCATCTCGTACTCATTTTCTACCTGGCCAATCGGGTTGTACGTTTGCACCGTAGCCTTATAGCGCACTGGAAACGGTGTCGCATCGAGCATCTGATGTACTCCACCGTAGGCTTTTATGATCTGAAGAATTTTTTTCTTCAGATTCCCTGGCATTGGATCGATGAGCTCAGTGCCGTCAGTAGGCACTTGGCCATTGCCCAGAGGTCCCCCATAGGCAGAAGCTGAGGAAAGCAACAAACCGCTTAAGCTTGCTTGCGCTGGGCTCAAGGACAGAAATATGAGGCTGACTAAAAGGGTGCGCCTGCTGCGGAAAAGTTTCATTCTTTACACCTCTGATTGCTGCTATTAACGTGCGACATTACCGCTGACGCACCTAATAGAGCGGCGATTGCTGTCATTCTAGGAAGATTTCTTCGTAGAATGGCAGTCGCGCATCTGCTAGATGTCTACCTGTGATATACCGTCAACATCTCCTTCCCAAAAACTCGGATGTCCGATAAGAACAATGTTTCATATTCCCGAAACCGTTCAGGGCGTCTGAAACTGCCTGCAGATCAGCTTCTCCAAGCTCCAGGTCCTTCCGCCAGGAGGCTGCCAATATGCCACTACTAGTGGTTAACCCATTGTATGTTTGGGGGGCACTATTGGCGGTGATCTCACTCTTGTCTCCACCAGTATTCTCGCTTGGAGGAGGCCTTTCCGTGTGAGTTGGTAGACAGTTACCAAACTGTTTGCTACCCGCCTTATCATCCATTTGTCCGAACTCAGCACAATCCGCAGCAGTTCACCTTGAGTGACAGTTAGACTTGCGGGAGCACCTTCGAACAACTCTTCATCGAGAATCTCGTTGCAGTGTTCTTCTTGTGGTCATGATTCAAGGACGATCCCAGGGGTTGATGACAGATACTCCGAGCGCCATAAAAGGGCTGGTGTCACGCGTGGCCACGGAGAAACCATGTACATGAGCAATTGCTGCAATTTGCCCGTCCTGGATCGATACGGCTTTTCCTGCTGTCCGTGCCTTTCCAACGAGCAAGGCGTTCGCCACAGCCGCGGCCTGGTCAAATGGCAATATTCGGGAGTGGAAAAGCTTTCCCACAAGATCACTAAGGGCAGTACTGAGTCCATCTCTTCGCTTTCCGGCAGGCAGGATCTCTATGCCGATCAAAAGTTCAGATAGGCTGGTTGCTGTCAGGTAGAGCGTTTCTGCTGATTGTCCATTCAGCCAACTCAAGACATTGCCATCGCGCCCGACTTTGACTACCTCTGAAACCACGTTGGTGTTTAAGATGATCATTCAAAATCAACTATGCGAATCGGCTCTTTTTCTCTCACGATTTCGAAGTCTATTCCGTATTTGTCGCCGAAAGCAGCCAACTCAGAGCCGATCAGAACCCTGTCTTTCGGCCGTACTGCTTCCTCAAGGATTGCTCTGATCTCTGCTTCCGTGCTGCGCCCGTTCTGAGCAGCACGCACTCTCAACGCTCTGTGAGTCTCTTCGGGCAGATTTCTTACTGTTACTACCGCCATAGCTTCGCCCTCAATAATATGCTGTCAATGATAGCATATTGCACAAATTGACAGCATTCGGAAACTCATTTTGCTTAGCTCACTTGTTGTTTCTCGTTGGCAATCTGTTTGGGCGCACCGAGGGTTTCAGGCAACCTGGCTTCGTTCTCTCAGTCGGACCAGGCATGTCGTACGGCAGGAATGTGTTTTCAGTTGATGGGCCGATTATGTGCGTAAGGAACATCAATCCAACGCCAGGCATTGTGCAGTCTATCTCGAAACCGAACGGAGTTTTTACGGACAGCTTCAACTCCACCACTAACCTGGGATTAGTGGCTCCGGTTGCCGTTCTCGTGCGCTGTACACGCACGTACTGAGGGCGGCACCGACACCATATTTGGTGGTACTATAGCGTCATACAATGATCCGTGTGGTCACCCTTGATGCGGCACCATCGACAGTATCAGCAAGGGCAAGGCTGGAATGGCTAGTGACCCTTCAATACTGATAATATGGCTCACTCCTTGCGCAAGCCTCTTACTAGTTCGGCCACCTTACAGCCGTCTTCTATCTGAACAAACGCCGCGAAATTCGAGTAGAACCCTAACAACGCAAAGAAATCCGGCCACGGCATGCTGTGGCGCTGCCTAAACGGGGAGAGATCGGAGAAAATTACGGTGTTGTGATCTCCCCGGGGACAATTGCTGACACCGGAAACGCTTAGAATGTCCCACGCCTTCATTGAATTTTTCAGAGCGGTCGAGAGAATTAGCAGGCGCCGGGTTGTGACAGCGTAAAACGTGTTCTTCCGCTTCCAAGGCTCGTATGCCAACAATAGCGGTATGACAAGTAGGGCAGATCCCCAGAAAGGCAGGGTAAAAATCCCCAAGCCAACCGCACCGAGGTAATTTCCCTGGGCCCACGACGTGCCCTCGGCGAACAGAACAAAACCGACCACAACCGACGCAAATGCCAACATCGAGAACTTATAGTAGGAGTAAGTGAATCCGTGGCCGGGCTGGGGTTGCCCGGTCCAGAGCAGCTTTTCGCCGTCCATTAGCTCCTGGAATGCCTGTAGGATGGCTGTCGGGTCTGTCATAGCTTGCTGTAAACACTTGCAATTGAGCATTATCTCACGTTAGAGGCGTCATGAGCGCATCCAACATTCGTCAAATCCGGGGGACATAATGTATTTCCCGGCCTCAACCAAAGCACTGAATCCTGAGCATCGATTCTGTTGTTACGGAATTACCAGGCGGTGCTATGGGAAGGCCTTCTAGGCGGTCTGAAAGGCCCTCGCAAGCCGGTCCCGGTCGAAGCCTTAACAGGCGGACCGAGTTGTTCCGTCTTCATAACGCGCTGCGTTTGAATTGTTCATGCTTTGGGAGCGATGTGTACGCACGCGTTTCTGGAGAGCAGAGTTTTGGCAAAGTTGTTCTCATTGTGCCTTGATGGTTGGATCACACCACTTGATTGATTTTGAATATGTCGAGACTGAAGATGGGTCGCTGAGTTGTCTGGACGCAGTTTCGGGAGAGCTTTATCACAACAGGAGGGGTGCATTTTTTGAGGCTGAGAAAAACTACGCCGAGCCTGCTACATTGTTGCTTGGCCGGACCAATGTGATCAAGGTTTTGGATGTATGTTTTGGTTTGGGTTACAACACTCTTGCTTTGATTCAGGTGCTATCACGTGATGCCCGTTGGCAATTGAGCAAGGCAAAGGGTCAGACAATCCAGGTTCAGGCTATCGATGTGGATGCACGAGTGGCTTCGGTGGTTCCGAAAATTCTAAGCCAGACGTGTTTCTCTGAATTGCGCGGGCGCTTTCCCGAAGTGGAATATGGTGGATGCACCAATAGTGGCAGCTGGATTGAGTTCAGGAACGCAAACACAGCCTGCAGGCTGGAAATCGAGATTGTGGATTTCAGGCAGACTGTGAAAGAGTTAGCCGATCACAATGAAGATGTCGATCTGATTTTTCACGACCCATTCTCTCCTGCCAAGGTTCCCGAACTTTGGACAATTGAAATTTTTCAGCGTTACTATCAGCTTCTCCAGCGGCGAGCCGGCTTTCTATTTACTTACAGCTGCGCTGGTGCTGTGCGTGGTGCCATGCACCGGAGTGGGTTTCAAATTTATCGCACCACCGCCGTTGGCGGGAAGAATGGTGGCACATGTGGTGCCATTAATGATGCCGCATTTGATGCCATTAATGCCGCCTCTGCTACCATCAATGCTGCATCAGCTGCCATGAACGATTTTGCGGGTCTGGAGCCGCTTTCACCGCAGGAACGATCGCGATTGCTTAGGCTTGGCGGTGTTCCTTACAGGGATTCTGGCGGAATGTTGAGCAGGCAAGCCATTGTCGAGGCCCGGAAACTGGAGCAATCAACTTTTTCAGCGGCTCAGTGCCAGGAGCTGCGCGACAACCCTAAATGATTCCAGCTCTCAACACATCCTTCAAATGGATCAATGCTAGGTGCCCAAATCATCCAGAATCAATAAATCCGAGATTTTGTGTGTCTCCTTCATTTTCAGCGCTTCGACAGCCAACGATTTGTCGGCAATTGTTTTGGGCGACTTCGTCATGATTTCAAAAGCCTTCTTGTAAGTCGTAAGTGCCTCAAGGACGAAGTTCCGCTAACTGCTTTTGCAGTTGCCTCACTTCCTGCTCGTGTCCTAGCTTTTGCAAAACCAGTATTCTCGAATTCAAAACAGTTACTAACGCTGGCTGAGCGTAAGAATGTGACAACTTTGAAAGCAGCTCCTGTGCCTGTTTGTAACTCTTGTCTGCTTGAGTAAAGTTTCCTTCTTTGTCAAATGTCTGCGCCAGTCCTTTCAAGGCCTCCGCAGCAAGTATCCGATCATCAGGCGACTCCAGAACCTTTGCGGCGCGCTGAAAAGCCGAGCGTGCTTGACTATATTTCTGTTCTTTCATGAACGTATTGCCTTGCCCGATCAGCAAATTGGCTAACTCAACCTGGTTGGAACGATCGCTTAGCGGATAGTTCTCTCCGAGGGAACCGTCTTTTCGCTTAAATTTCCCATCGCAATCCTCAAGCGCTTTTGCGTAGTCTTCTTCGGCTTTCGGATAATCATTCAGCTGATAGTCAATCATTCCAAGCCGCTCAAGATTATGTTCATAAGGGCGCAATGATGCTGATTCAGCATAGACCTTCCTAGCCTGAAGCCATGTGCCTTTGCCATTCTGAGCTGAATCGATGAGGAAATCACCATATGCATTCAGCACATTAATTCGGGCCATCGAAGTTCTTTTTGCCAGCTTCGTCTGTTCCAATGCTTTTTGAAAGAGCGGATCGGCCAGATCGTAGTGCCTATATGAGCCAAGCATTCTCGCTTCACGCAGGGTCGCCGACCAAGGCTCTTCGCTGCGACTCTTCGAGCTATCCTTGTTTGTATCGCTTGTTGGTATTGTCTTAGTGGATGAGTTAATCATTAATACGCACACGGGCAGCGAAAGACAGGCAAGTGCAGCAAGTGCTATCACGGCTGATCTTGGCGACTTCTTCAGACCATCGAAAAGATTGCGCCTCTTTGCCCCTACAGGACCTTTGGGTGGTCTGTTGTCTCGAACCAAGAGCAGGTCACGGTACATGTCCTGGGCCGTTTGATACCGCATATTTGGATCCTTCTCCATTGCGGTCAAGACGACCTTTCTAAGACCCGATGGAATGCCTAGCGAGCTGTCAAACGGCTTTGGCTGGTCATTGATCTGCTTCAAGATCGTCTGCACTGGATTATCGCCCTGGTGAGGCGGTTGTCCTGTAAGACATTCGTACATGCAGCATCCAAGAGAGTAGATGTCAGATCGGGGGTCGATTGATTTCCCGGTACACTGCTCCGGGCTCATGTAGAGTGGGCTTCCGAATATTTCACCGGTTTGTGTGACGCGATTCTCTTCGGTTCCCTTCTCTTGCAGCATTTTCGCAACGCCGAAATCGACAATCTTTGGTCTTTGCACGCCATCCTTTTCCGTCAAGATGATATTACTCGGCTTCAGGTCTCGATGGATCACGCCCTTGTAGTGTGCATGCGCCACGGCATCACAAAGATCCACAAACAGATCGATTACCCGCTGAGGCTGAAGAGGCCCTTCTCTTTTTATTGTCTGTCTGAGGTCCTCGCCTTCCAAATGTTCCATCACCAGATATGGTGCGCCAGCGTCTGTCAATCCGTGGTCGAAGATCTGACAGAGACCATGATGAGTCAACTGACTCGTTGCATTTGCTTCTTGCGTAAATCGTTGCCGAGTCCGACTGTTGGTGCTCGCATCTGAGCGCAGCACTTTTACGGCGAACATCTTGCCCAAGTCCTGATGCCAGCTCTTAAAGACACGGCCGGTGCCTCCTTCGCCAATCAGCTCATCAAGCTTGAACTTGCCTTGTATGGCATCAGGCGCTGATCGTTGCGTCGCGCATTGGGACGTTTCTGCATTGTCTTCGCTCGCGGTGATCTTTTCACTCAGAGCAGCCGGTCGAGATTCCTGAATCATCTCTGAGTCTGCACTTGTCACCTTCAGCTCGACCGGTTTTATCTCACTGTTCCTGCAAGTGCACTCAGCGAGCAGATATCACATCGCTGCTTTAGGCGAACTTTTTCAGATTCCAGTTGTTTTAAATTCATGGACAAGCCCTCCGCGCCTAATAGAATTTGCCCACGTTCCGCAGATGATACGAGGTGAGGACATTAGAAGTTGCTCACAAGCATGGACGGAAGCTACTGTTTTTCTAGCTCACTTGTTGTTTCTCGTTGTCTTTCAAACCTTTGCCTTCTGGCACTAATATGCTACAAATTGAATTCTGCGGTGGCATAAGTTGGTTGAGCACCGCGTGAACGAGAGGACAATGAAAAAATTCGCAGCGGCAGACCGGGCACATGCCCTGCCGGAATGGAGTAGAGCAACTCAGATGACAACTCTACTGTTTTGTCTTGCTGTGCTGTCGATACTATGTGTCAACCCGGCAACTGCTGCCGGTGATGAGAAAGATGCCGACTCTATTCAAATAGTGGACAGCAGTCAGGGATGCTTTCACGATGCAAAAATCATTACCCACTACGACCGGGTTGGCGATCAATACAAATCGTCGCTTAAGTCCATTCCGGCTGAAACAATTTCCCGGCTGAGAGCATTGATTGATAAATCGGAGCAAGGTCCGCATGAGTTGAAGTTATCCGATTTTGGTATCAGCCAAGCAAGTTATTTGCAACATCGCGATGAAGAGGTGAAAGTTTGCAGCGGCAATGAGTACAAGGGATATTCAGATCTGCCCGAAAAGTTGAAGCCCTTGTTTGCCTTCGACAATGTCAGCAAAATGGCAGCGCAGAGATTTGTTGAAAACGATCTCACCACGACAGCAGATTCGTTCGAACTAGTACTCTCAGGAAACCCACAAGTGCGGCTCAGCAGCGCGCATAGTTGCCCTCTCTTGCTACCATGGACGGTGTCAGTGAGCGGCCGGCAATGGAAGACATATTCGCCCGCGATTTCGGCATTGGTAAAGGATCTGGCCGGTGCAAATGGCCCAAATGCGCCTGCTCTGGCGCTGGCCGATTATTGGCCCAACGGCTTCTTTGCCGACTCTCAGTTCTGGTGCTCGAAGCTGCAAGATGCAATTAATACCGCCAAAGGAGAGCAGTTGATCGGGCAATTGGCCGGGTTCAAAGAGATCAGTCCGTCTTTCACAATCGTCTCCAGCAAGTGGTTTGCTGGCAGACTGGCAGTCGAATTGCGACCGAAGACAAAGTCGATTATTGATCGAGTGCGCTGGCAGGTTTCATACCCTGACGGCAAGACTCCCCAATCAAATTGGAACAGCATGGACAAACAGTTTGCCGACTGCCAGAAGGTAGCCAACGTTATAAAATGGCTTCCAATCTGGAAAGATTCTGGAGGGCGTAGATTGTTAGGTTGCGATATCATTGGCGGCTCATGCTTTGACTATTCCGCCAAGCAAGACGCAAACGATCATTGGAAGAGCGCCAAGTTGCCTGGCGAACCGACATGCCAATTGACTTTGTCTGCAGCTGACAGTTCATTTGGAAAGCTGGTTACTGCAGCACCATATTCGCAATTTGTAGTCTTTGGACTGTCCAGCGTGCGTGGTAGCCATGCCCTCGACAAATTGAACATCGGTTACACAGGCTACGCTCTGATGGATGACAAAGGCGCAATCTTAGCCAGCAAGACTTCCCCATCATCTTTATCAGGCAATGCTTCCAACCCACAGTCTTCCAAACAGCACAAATCCTCAAGACTGGGCTTGATTGGAGCGGATGGAAGGCTTGCCGTTGCCCCGCAGTTTGCAGCGCTTGGTAATGTCTCCGAAGAATTGATTGCCGCCAAAAAAGAGGATGGTACCGCATTTGGTTACATAGATTTGCATGGCAAATTCGTGATCCCGCCGCGCTTCACGGCGGCTGGAACATTTTCGCAGGGACTGGCCCCGGTTTCCGTCGGATCTAAGTGCGGCTATATCGACAAGTCAGGCAAAATTGTAATTGATTGTCGCTTCGATCAGGCAACCAGTTTTTCTGAGAATTTGGCTGCAGTGCGCATGAATGACAAATGGGGTTTTATCGATAAATCCGCAAAGCAAGTCATTCCGTGCAAGTTTGCTGTTGCTGCACCATTTTCTGATGGATTGTCGTTGGTGCAATTAGATGGAAAATTTGCCTTTGTCGACCGCAGCGGTAAGCTCATCGGCAACCAATTTTTCGATGACTTGGGACCGTTTAAGGAAGGTCTGGCAGTGGCTAAAAACGAGCATTTGTACGGATTCATAGACAAAACAGGAGCATGGATTATTCCTGCTCAATTCCAAAGTGCCGGTCCTTTCATAAATGGGTTGGCTGCGGCGTGGAAGGATCACAAATCTTGCTTTGTCGACAAGAGCGGCAAGATTTCTTACACCATGCCGACAGATGAGAGTCGTTCCGATGAATTGATCAAAACTGTGGCAGGGCGCAACTCCGGCTTTTACAATCACAAGGGCGAGCTGGTGGTGCATTTCGATCAGTCCAGCGCTTTTTCAGAAGGGCTGGTCTATATCAAAGACGGCAATCAGTGCGGGTTTATCGACAAGAAAGGGAAGTTCGTTATCCCGCTGCGCCAGGGTGAGTTGGGCACTTACTGCAAAGATGGACTGGTACGTTTTGAAAAAGACGGCAAGTGGGGATACCTTGATCGCACTGGTGAAATAGCGATTGCCCCGCAGTTCGAACAAGCGACCGATTTCTCTCACGGACTGGGTGTAGTCACCGTGGACGGCAAGCTAGGTGCCGTCGATAAAAGCGGAAAGTTTGTCGTTGAGCCCAAGTACCATCAAATCTTTGTCAAAGATGCAAATGTTGTTGAAGTCGAAGCGCAGGGTAAACATGGATTTCTCGATGCCCAGGGACGGGTTTTGACCGAGCGGATATTTGATTCCACCTCCCCCCACGGTGAAGGCTACGTTCTAGGAGAAGTCTTCGATTAGTGGTGCCGCGCCGAATCCAAGTTGATCTTTGCTGGTACCACAAAATACTTCGCTATTTGATCAGTCCGAAAATCACAAGCAAGACACCGAGCACGCCCACACCAATGCTGCCGGTGTAAAAAGCGGAGCTATCAACGAGAATCGATACCGATGCCACCACTATTCCGATCTGGAAGCAGGCGACGGCAAATGAAAAAACTTGATGTTTTGCGAATTCATGAGTGCTCTCACTTTCCAGATCCTGGGCTTCCTTTTGAATATCCTCCTTGTCCTTTGCGTAAGATGCATTCTTGCTGCCGAACTGGTCGATAATCGCTTGCAACTTGGCGCTGTGCGGCTTAGGGTCTTTCGCCCCGGACTGCAGCGTTGAAGCCTCTATTATTGCTTCGAGCAGAGTCTTGTTCAGTTCATAAAGATGCGCCTTGGTACTTTTTGCTTGGAAGAAAGACCACTTATCCGAGGCCTGCGACTGTTTGAGAATTGCTTCATTGGCTGCGTGACCGGAAAGCAGCGATCCGATTGCGGCGCCTACTGCCAACGTGGCCGCTGTAATGGCGGGCTTGAGATGTTTTGACTTCGCCGCCTTATGTTCGCCCGTTTCGTGGCCGGAATGAACGTTGTGCTCAACGCTCTCCATTAGCTCCTGCGGCTCCGGTCCTTCTTCTCCCATAAATCACTCCTAATTGGATTATGCGGCGACTATCAGTGTCCGCCTAACTCTATTTGTATCTGGCCGGCTGCGTAGGTTTTGTGAATATGGCGAACTGTCCGTGCATTTGCTTTACACCATCCGCTTTAGACCATCCGCCCAAACCATCCGCCCCAAACCATCCGCCTCACACCATTTGGATGCCACCATTAACAGGCAGATAAGCCCCGGTTATGAAGCGAGTTTCGCCAGAGGCCAGCAACAGCACCGCACCGGCTACGTCTTCTGGCAGCGCTACTCTTCGCAGTGGTGCCGATTGGGCAAAGGCGTCCTTTTGTTCGGCTGACATAAACCGCGTGGCATCGGTCTCCACGAGCCCCGGCGCGATTACGTTCACTCGTATGCCGTGTGGACCTAACTCGAAGGCCAGCCCGCGCACAAATGCATCTAGGGCCGCCTTGGCTGTGGAGTGGGCGATGAAGCCCTGCCCCGGCTGTCTCGACAATCCTGTGCTGATGGCGATGATGTTTCCTTTGCGCCGTTGCACCATTTGCGGTACCACATGCTTGCACAGAGAAAATGCAGATTTCAGTTCACCGACAAGTTTTCGTTCGAAATCTTGCCAGTTGTAGTCGATGAATGAGCGAATGGCGAAGCTCGGAGAAGCGTTTAAGATGACGGTGTCGATGAATCCATATGTTTCTGTGGCAGCGTTGAGCAGATGTTTCACTTCCGCTTCATTGCCCACATCGGCTTTAATCGCCACGCTCTGTCCGCCGGCCTTGTTAATCGACTCGACAACCGCCGTCGCTTCGTTTGCGGAGCGATTGTAGTTGACAATTACCTTGGCCCCATGCGCGGCCAACAGTTTTGCCGTCGCTGCGCCGATTCCCCGGCTGGCCCCAGTTACCAGGACTACCTGGTCGTTCAACAAAGCATGTCCATTCCTGTTCCTGTTCGCCGGTTCTTTGGTCGCATCTGCCATTGCCTTGCACCCCTTGTAACGACGTCTATATTTTACGGGATCAAAGCCGACAGCTGTGCAGCAGTTAGATTTGGTTCACAATCCAGCCAGTCATGTTGGATAATTGTTGCCGACGATGCAGTCAGCGGCGAAATGGAAAGTGCGAGGATCGCTGAAGTGGAGATCTGGAGTACCAGCTGATCAATGGTATCTGCGCACTAAATATGATGGCAATACTTTTGTCGTTGGCTTATTTCTGAAATATCGAGGCACAAATATCTAGCGAAGGAGAGTTATGCAGGCACAGTCAAAAGAAAGAACGATATCTCTGAGAAAGCTACCGGTTGGGATTTGTTTTTGACAGAGCGATGAATTGAGGGATATAGATTGACTGAGCGAATTGGCGATGAGCGAATTGAGCGATGAAGGGCACTCATTGAGAACATAGTCAAGAGCAATTGTCCCTTTTATTGCAGAGAAGGTGCCGTTTTCCGGCAATAAAAGAGATATGTCCTTTTTATTGCCGAATTAGGGCGACTTTTTGCAATAAAAGAGACAAGTTTGATCTAAACGGTCTGATCTAAACGGTTCCTTAGTTTGATGGATTAGCCTGCAGTGATTATCCTTCGTTGGAGACGATACAGTTCCGCACTTAGACAATTCAGCAACGATCATGCAATGCGTGCCGGGACACTATAGCGCTGCGCTGCGATCTGCGGATAGCTCACTTCTTCTTAAAGATATTGAAGCGCGAGAATAAATCTTCGCTAGACTCCTCGGTTGAGACTTGTGGTGCATCAGGGGCTGCCAGATCCAAATGCTCGAGCTCATCCAACGTTTCTTGAAAAAGATCAAAGCGATTTTTCATTTCGGCGCGATGAAAGGGCGGGCTCATATCGAACAGAAAGACACTGCCGGATTGGATCCCAGCCACATGCATGGAGCAGATCAAAAAGTTCTGCAATTGAGTGCAGTTGATCAACAGATCACGCAACAGCTGGCTGTGCATGATTTTGCGCGCGCTTGCCGCGTCTGAGCTTACCAGGGAGTATAAGTACTCCACTTCAGGAAAGCCGGTGGAAGTAACAGGCGATCCAAATATGAACAGCGGTGGCACAATGCTTTGTATTTGGTCGGTCCAGTCAAATTTCTTGCGCTTCACATGCAGAGTGAAATTCTTGCGCGGTACATATGAAGCTGTGCCGCAGATGGTGTGACCGGTAGTCTGAAAGCTAATCTTCCAATTTCTATATTGCTTCTCAACTGTGGCCAAATGGATCTTGGACATTGAGACTGTGCTCTCAACATACGTCCCATTAATCTCAGCCGCTAGAAGGCGCCAAGTGTCACACGTTTTTTCCCAGGCGTTCATATCGATACCTCATCTTAGCTAACTTCGATATGCCCTGTGAAATGGTACATTTGCCTGAATTGCAGATTAGAAGATGCTTTAAGAGGTCGCTAGTCTTGAATTTCTGCGCGCAAAGAATTTCTGTCAACAAGCTTGCCGTGATGGATGACGGCAAAAATCTTTTGTGTGTTGGCAATATCAGCAATCGGATCGGCGTCAAGCACAACAAGCTCCGCCGTTTCACCAGATGCTGTACCGCTTGGGCGACCGAGAAATTGAGCGGCGTCGGTTGTGCCGGCAGCCAGCGCTGACCAGCTGGAGCCGCCTGCATCTTGCATCAGCTTGATGTCGCGATGGGTTGAAAAACCCTGGAAGGTACCAAGATTGCCCGTGTCTGAACCGGCTAAGAAGCGAACTCCAGCGGCCGATAGCTTGCGAAAGCTGGCAAACTCGTTCTTGCGATCTTCATTTTGCCACTTTATTGTCTCGCGCGCCGTCTTGCTAAAGTGCTTTGGCGCTGCATATGTCTTTAGCGATTTCTCCGACTCAATCTCAGTCAAAAGCGGGCTTTTGAGAAGGGCTGGATGATTGATGAAATTGGCCATATCGCACTGAACAGCCATGGTTGGAATAGATACAGTTTTGCTGTTGCCCCAAACTTTGACTACTTCCTTGGGAATCACTTCATCATCATAAAAGTGAGTCACGGCGGTTGCGTGAGCCTTAATGGCGTCTTGCGCATGCTCCCAGGATCCAATGTGCACAACTGTTTTCGTTCCCAGTTGAGAACACTCTTTGATCGCGGCAGTGAGGGTTTGACAGTCCAGAGTGTCACGTCCATAAATCAATTTGATTACATCCGGCTTCCATTTCTCCACATAGGCTTTTATTCGTGAGGGCGCAGACGCAGCTGTAATGTTCCAGCGGCCAAAAACGCCGCCGGCACAATAGATATCTGCTTCATTGTCGAATTTGGCGGGTTCTGCCCGCTGACCATCGCGGGCAGCGAATAGCGCTGGAAAATCGCCATATCCCAGCTCAAGGTAGGCGCAAACACCTGAATACAACATGATCTTGGCGGTATCATGAGGACTGAACTTTTCCCATGAATGGTCAGGAAGTGGATTGCCGTGACAATGAACATGCAAATCAATCAACGCAGGAATGATCCATTTACCATGCAAATCCAGCGTTTTAGCAGGTTCTCCGTTATGTTTGGCAATGCCTCCGTTGTGTATATAAAAGTTCGTGGACGTGATCGACCTGGTCTGAGGGTCAACGAATTTGCCGTTGATAAGTAAGAGATCGTCCTCAGCCAGAGCTTGTGCCGGCAAAGACAACGTCGACAACACCGTCCACAACAAAGACACAATCAGCAAATTGCGCAGGGTCAAAGTGAAAGAAGGAGAATCGATCAAAAGTGTTGCCGTCCTTGTTGGGAGAAAATCGCCCAGGGTAATAACTGCCCAAATCTTTTTTCTCTTGATTGTAACAATACTGATGAAAGGAATATTGCACACTTGGGTCATAGGGAAGTGAAGGAGTCCAGGGTCTCACGCCGTTAAGAAAAATTGATTCAGTCTGGTGGGAAACAGGAGAGTCTGATGTTAGAAGAGCACTTCTTCGCTTGTCCGTACTGCTGGCAGCAAATTTCGGTTTTGCTGGACTTAAGCGTGAGTGGTCAAGCCTATGTGGAAGACTGCGAAATCTGCTGCAATCCCATGTCCATTTCTTATCAGGCCAATGACGCAGCCTTAGAATCTTTCAGCGCAGAGGCGCTGCAATAAAGGAAGTCACGAGCGATTGGTTAACCCCAAATGTTGCGCGCCAATTTGTCTTGGCTAGCAGCCAGCGTTGCGGCTTTCACGGCGAAGGCGGCGGCTAGTTCGAGCAAGCCTTTGCGAGTGAGCAGTTCAATGTAACTTTCCAAAATCGGCTTCAATTGCGCTTCAGTGCCATCGCACAACTCCAATTTCTCAAGCACTTCCCGAGCCATCTCTTCGGCTTGGTGTGTTTTTCCTTCTTCGATCAGCTTGGAGACGACTTGATAACAGATGTGAGCACCAGATAAGGCTTCTTCTGCGTTGTGGGCTGTTACGGACTTGCTACCGGCTTTTTCCAGGACGGCACCAAGAGAGTTGACATGGGCGCTGCTTTCGAGCATCTGTTTTTCCAGTGATTCAGTTTTGTGCAGTTTCATCGTTGGCTCAGAAGACGCTGTCTTCAGCCGGCCCATCAATTGCTGGCGAGTGCCTTGTTGATTTGGCGGATGTGCCGGCACGCGCACTGGTGACACTTGTTTCGGTGCATTGTTAAGAACAGGCTTGGTTGCTCTGATTGGTTCCGGCTCTGGCTGGATAGGTTGCGGGCGAGCAGCGTTGAATATGGCTGGCGCAAGAGTTTCCAGCACGCCTTGAATTGTCGGCATGTGCGATTCGGTTGAGTGCACCACTGCTCCACTGTCAACCGGAAGGGCCAATCTTTCTGTGCTTTCGCCAACCAAGCCAGGTCCGGACCAGGATGAAGTGATCAGGCTGGCATCGATTATCTGGTCTGGACGTTGAGCTGCCAGGTCAGTTGGCATGCCAGCGACGTCGGTTCTGTTTGAGAAATTGAATTCAGGGTTGTGATTGAATTCAGGATTGTGGTGCACTGCCGAGAATTCGTTGGCAATGTTGGAGAGATTGTCGTTTCCGGTGACGAGGTTGGGCGAGTCAGATAGAGTACCGCCGTAGATGTGATTGTCACCGTAGTTGAGGTTGTCGCCGTGATTGACCAGATCGCCGCCGGAGACGAGATGATTGTCACCGTAGGTGAGATTGGCGTGATTGACCAGATCGCCGCCGGAGAGGAGATGATTGTCACCGTAGGTAAGGTTGCCGTGATTGACTAGATCGCCGCTGTTGTTGACTATGTCGAGATTGGGGGCCTCAGTGCGAGCAAACAGATCTCCGCCGGTGACGAGATTGCTTTCGCTGTTGACGATAGGAGCGCTGACGAGATTGTCACTGTAGCTAAGGTTGGCGCCGTGATTGACTAGATCTCCGCCATTGACGAGATTGGGGGCCTCACTATATGCGACGTTGCTGCCGGTGAAATTCCAGATGTCGTTTGAGGGCGACTCCGTGCCAGACAATGGCGCTCCGGCGCCGATAAGAACGTCGCCAAATGATGGGCTGCTTTGGTTGACCACGTCGCCTGCCACAGGCGCTTCCATGCGGTATGCATTTTCAACGCCGCCCACAATACTGTCGCCAAAGGCCATGACGTTACTTACGCCACTGATTACGTCGGCTGCCAGAGGCGGTTCGATGCGATTGAATGCATTTTCAACGCCGGTTACACCGCTGCTGATCAGATCGCTGCCATAGCTGAAAGCACTGGAGATGCCACCGCTAACGAGGCTCATGTCTGTGCTCACGGTATTAGAGATGTCGGTGGCAAGGTTGCTTGCCACGGTGCTGCCGTAGTCGAAGGCGTTGGTGGCATTAGTCATCGCATTGTCGATGAAGCTAGGACCTGAAGTTGAAGGGTCGGGCATGTTGCCGGGCATGTTGCCAACGAGGTTGGCATCGACAGCCAGCATGGGCAGCATCTCGGGAGCCAATCCAGCAATTGATAACAGGTTATCGCCAGCGAGGTTATCGCCCAAAAGGTTGGTGCTGTTTACTGATCCGTCGATGGGAGTGGACGAAACCATGTTGCCACCGGCATCGAACTGAGACAGGTTCATAGCCGAGACGGTACCGTTCTCACCAAATGTGGTGTCTTTGAGGGCATACCTGCCGTCGCCGGTCGGGATTTCTTGCTGAATCGAAACCGGTCTGCCGTTGGCGTCCGAGACTGATTCTACATAGCCGCCGTTGGCGGTGCGATAGAAATCAGCCGTCGCCACCAGGTTATTTTCAGCGTTATAGTAAGCGCTGGTGGAATTGCCCGTATCGGAATAGCTGGTTTGTGTGCCGCCGATGTAGCTGGAGGTTGCCGGATCGTAGAACATGCTGGAGAGCGTGTTGCCGTTTTGCGCTTCTGTCTGCATCAGCTTGCCGTTGGCGTCATAAGATGAATATGTCGTGTTGGCGCCGTTGTGAGAAATGACCGAAGAATCGATGAGGTGGTTGTTCCCGTCGGTGTGGCTGATGTTGGTGCCACCATGTTGGTTGGCTGACAGTGCGTAGTTATCGACATGTCCAGCGTTTGTGAGCGAGAATGAAGGACCAGCTCCATTTGCCCCTACGTGCATAGCAACAGCAGTGCCATCAGGTAGTGCGAAATGATTGCCGTCTTTCACATCGGCGCGTTGCAGGTGTCCATCTTTACCGGGGAAGAAAAGGGCGTTTTGCTTTGCGTCATAGAGCATCGGTCCGTGCGGTGTGTTGATGGCGATGGCGGAAGGGGACGGTGCATTTTTATCACCAGGATTCATATGGGCGGCCGCCAGCATCGGCATGGCCGCGCTGATATCGCCTGTAATGGCATGATCTTTATTGACGCCACCTGGTTGGGGTGTTGCGGATGGCTGCAAATGAGCCATCTGGCGAGCTACCTGATCGGCTTTGGTTCCACCTGCATATGCTGGTGGCAATTCGGTAGATGGTGAGACAGGGTGTGGTGGGCCATCCTTTTTGAGAAGGGGCAGCTGGCTCAGCGCAGCTGTGTCTTTGTGTTTATCTGCCAGTTTGTTGGTGGGATGAGTAGTTGGTTGAGTTGGCTTTCGATTGGCCGGTGTGGCATGGAAGGGGGCGGAGACCACGGAGCTGGGGGAGATTGAGCGGGTGGTTGCCGTGGGTGAAGTGGCGTGTTTATCGCCGACACCCGTGCTCGACGGAGTGGGGCTTGTGCTATGCGGGCTAGTTGCTGGGTGCTGCTGGCCGGCTTTAGGAGTGGCGCCTGCGCCTTTCTTTTGCGAGCCACCGCCGCCACCGCCGCCCTGTCCACCGCCCTGGCTAGCCTGCTTGGTTGCTTCCGCTCCAGCTGCCTTGACCAGTCCGGCAAAATCAAATGCGTATTTGACAGATGAGGTAGCGAGGAAATTCAAAGCCGTCATGATAATGGTGCCGGTTTCATCAACGCCCTTGAAGCAAGCCATGAGCAGGATTGTGGTGTTCCAGAAAAGACTCCAGAAGCACAGTGTGCAGACGCCTTCAACCCAATTCGGCAGAGCCTGGCGAAATTGCGTGATCGGCCAAACCCATAATGCGGCGACCACTGGTCCGACAAAGAAAAGGTAGAAAAGATAAGCCATTTGGAAAGCGCAGAGTATGTTCCAGGTAGAGGTCAAACCGGCGTTGCCGGAGAAAGACATAAATCTTGCCACCATCGCCGACGCCGGCATACCTTCGTCGGTCTTGGTCGGGTTGGGATTGTTGGTGCCTGAGCAGGGATCAACCTGTTTGTTCATCAAGAAATTCTGTTCGAACGTAGCCTGGCTCGTCACTGCACTCTGTGTCCATGAGCTGGCTTGGGCATCCTGGTTGGCATTTTCTTGTGGGCTCTTCACTGGAAAGGCCCTTATCTGCGCGCAAACAGCATCTTTGTACATGCTCGTGCCAAAGATGTTTGTGTATTCGCTGGCGATGGTGTAGGTAATTGAGTTGGAAACATCGATGCCGTAGTTGATGATCAGCCATGTGCCAGGAATCATGAAAATGGCAATTACCGATCGCAAAATTCCTTCCAAAGGGTTGATGCCGTTTGGATCAACGACTGGATTTCCGGCCGCCACGATTGCTTTCACTTGTGCCAGCACAGCCCCTGGAAGCAGCAGCAAAATAGCCATCGGCACAAACAAGGCGTTGCGCACCTGGTTCCATTTGTTGGTTTCGTCAGTAGTAAAGTTTTGCAGGAATTTGGAGGCATAGTCGATGGCGCTTGCTGCTTGCCCTTTGGCCACTTCGCCCATGGCGTTGGAAGCGGCAACGCCCGCTCCCATCTGTTGTGCTTTCGCCTGGCCGGCTGCGTTCATAGGATATTGCACAGTTTTGGCAAGCATGTTGCCGGTTTGCACTTCCTGCGAAAACGCCTTCATGTCTGAGTTGTTTTGTCCGTTAAAACCGCCCAAGCCGCCTAGAAGCGCATAGTACATGCCTTCTTCTGTTTTGGTTTGCGTCTTCCAGCCCATTGCCGAGGCTGGCGTCGGTGGATACAACGTGCCGAAAGGTCCTGCACCGGTAACTTTGGATGGATCTACATAACCTGGCACCGGATTGCCGTTGCCGTCAGTGATATCAGAACCGCCCCAGGCTGGTTTGCCTAAAAATTTCGCTTCCGGGTTCTCCAACAAGAACTGTTGCGACATGGCGTTGAGGGAGTTCACACCTTGTACAGGTGGAGTTGATGATTGCCCAAACGCGGCGGTTGTGGAAACAACTGTCAACAACAGGAGTGTGAGAAGTGCCGAAATTTTCATAGTAATCCAACCCAAAATTCAAACGGGACCGCTTAATAACTGCTGGCCAGTGGAGGAAGGCCGACGCCGAAATCTGAGAAATCAAAGCGGCGTACATTCTCTTCTTCCTTTCTACCCACAACCAGCACCTCTTGAAGCGTGCTGAAGCGAACAGTGGGGCGGTTTCCGTGGAGAAGTTTGAGGGATTCGGTTTCTTCTTGGGCGTTGGTAACGGCTGCCAGTTTGGCGAAGAAACTACGGACTTTAGAAACGTCTTGCATGGGGTTCATCCTCTGGGGTGAGAGTCAATTGCGGCTAGATGCAATTCCTTGATGTTCACAGAATAAAGATGAGACATTACTAAGTTGTTACGGCTAAGACTTTTTTTGAAAGTTGTGTGGCGAAGTCAAAATCCAAGCAGGGTACCAATTAGGCACTTTTGAAGCGGATGATGCGAAGGTTCGGGAACACTTACACAGTTTCTAGGTGCGCAAATTGAACATGCGCGGCGATTTCCTTCCCCATTCACACCAGGCTGCAGCTGCCGCGCCGGAGGGATTTTTTGAGGAGCTGACCCGGTCGGCTTTGTATGGTGGGGTGCAATCACCGCTTAGTGGGCTGGCTCAGCTCACCGACCATACAACTGCTGCCGTTGCTGGAGTGTTCAACTGTGAAGGAACAAATCTGCTGCCTCGCGTCCAATTCATGGATGCCCCTGCCGAAGCTAAGTTCGGCACAGGCAGCTGGTATGCCCAGCAGTTCGGAGGGGCCCTTGGTGTAGCAGGAGATTTTTTTCTTCTGCATAAAGCACAAGGTCTGGGAACTGCTGGGCGGTGCGAAGCGACGGCGATGCAATCGTTTGGCTGCCTGGCTAAGCTGGAGGCGCGCCATGCCGCTATCTCGGGTGCTATATATGGAGGCGTATTCGTGCCTGTCGATACCGCCGACGGTAACTTCTGGACCGGCCGCCTGCGCAACAGCGCCGTGCAATCTGCAACCTTTGCCACTCTATCAAGCTCGGCAGTCGGCCTGACTGGTTTTGGAGCGACGATGGCTAAAGAGACACCGATCTTGTCGTCACTTCTCAAAAATGAGATCGCGGTTGGAGCGCTTTCAGGCATGCCCGCCGGGCTGGTAAATGCCAACGCGGAATCTATTTTGCACGGCAAAGGATTGGCCTCAACCCAAGAAGTGGCGCTCAGTATGTACTCATTTGCTGTGGTTGGTGGCACGCTTCAGGCAGCTAACAAGCTTGTCGGTCATGCTTTTGCCGGGGGCAAAGAAACCGACGCCGGTAAATCGCCAAACGAAATAAGTCAATCAAAGCCATGGCTCGAGCCGCAGCGCGCTTTTCCGGAAATTGCCGTCGAACAAGCTCTCAAGCCGCCCACGCCGACCGAACCGCCCACTACCATGTTCAGCCGTATCCGCAAGTTGATCGGTTTGAACGAGCTGCCCCCTGCCGCACCTGGTGAACGACCGCAAGAGAGCGCGCAAGTGCTTGGAATCAAGCTTCCCGCCATGACTGCAGATCAGATTGCCTTATCTGAAGCTACTGTGCTTGAAGCCAAGCGCGATGGACGAGGCAGCATGGGACTGGAAAAATACTTAGCCAAGGTGCAGCTTCCCGATGGCGGGGAGCAAAACGCGATGATCCGCATGTTCCCTCGCGGATGGGGATCTACCTCTCGCTTCCGCCACGAACAGGCTGCCTATCACATGAATTCGAAAATCGGATTCGAGAATGGATTTCCCACCACGGCTTTGCGTACATTTGAAAGGAATGGAGAACCGGTGCGGGCCTGGATACAAGATGCATCCGGTGGCACATTTGGTGATCGCATGCGCGCCCTGGCAAAAGAACGCTACGGACAAACAAGCGATGCGGCAGTATCGAGAATGGTGAAGGAAGATCCTCAGCTTCACTTGCAAGTAGAACAAGCATTTGTCGAAAGACTGATCTATGCTGACACCGATCCCAGCGCGTTCAACATGGTGCTCACACCTGATCGGCGCGTGCAAAACATCGACCTGGACATGTCATTTCACGGTTCACCTACACCTGAAGTGACTTCTTCGCCGGCATACGGAATCAATCATCAACTGTTGGAAGACTTCAGCGGGCAACCGCTGTCCACATCTACTCTGAGTAAAGTCTCCTCATTTGTGAGAAGGTACAACAACGAATCAGGCAAAGCTGCCCTGATCGAACTGGGCTTGCGCCCATCAGAAGTGAGCGCCATGCTCTCAAGAGCCCAATGGTTCGCACGCAACGGCATCTTTCCAGAAACTAAAACACTCTCGCTGTGATTAACTCCCTTCTGAGTTGCCTACGTGATTTAAACGAATTCGTTCAAAACTTTTGCCGCCTTGCCATATCCGAAATTCGCCGTAAACTTGTTCCAGTCAAGGCTTTTAGGACTTACTCCGCGGCTGATTTTCATTTCAAAAGACTTAAAATATTCGTTTAAATCGCGTAGGGCCAAAAAATCCCATCCCTCACCTTGAGAAGGAATCCAATACAGGAGCGAGCGCAAATTATGTCAGACTGCAGCAGGAGAAGCGTTAACGCGCGAATGTGTCTGGTTACTTAGAGACAGTGGAAACTCTAAGCGACACTACGTTTCGGACCCAACGAGTGGAAGCATCATCCCCCTTACAGATAAGTTGCACCCCCGATTCTATGAGCTTACCGTCTTTCTGAGTGGCTAGGACGAAGCGATCGCCCGTCTTATTTATGGAGAGCTCTATGGCCGTCACCAGACCCGGATAACCATCATCACCCTTAACTACCATGACCAGTTCTCGACGGGATAGCGCCTTCCATTCAGGCATGGACTCAAGCTTAACGTGGGGAAGCATCTCAGCCAAAATTACACGCAAAGGCACACCGGTGTATTTGACTTGCTTTCCATCTTGTTCGACTGAGACTGAGACCGATTTGTATTTAGCTAACTCTTTTGGCGAAATTGTTTTGGCAGCAGCCAATTGTTGGGTTGGCTCTGCGTGAGCCGATTGCAGCCAGCAAGGGCTGTTCACTATCGTCGCACTGGAAACGAAGACAATCGCCAGTAGCAAACGTACAGACTGGAATTTAGGCATGGTCATTGAACCTTTGAGTTTGGGTTTGCAACTCCCACGGTTGCGCCAAAGATTGTAGCTTGTGCGTTTGTGCCTTGCGCTCTCAGGATTCTTGCCGTTCAGGGATTTTTCCGTTCAGTTAAGGGGTTCTTGAAAGTAAACGGCTCTCAGATTCTTACGGCAGATTAAGCGGTTCTTGGATGTGTTTGCTGTTGTGCGGCGCCCTTGGTTTGTCCGTCTGTACCGCCCGAGCCTGTTGATCCGCCTGTTTGTTGGAGGAGCTGGTCGATCATGGAGTCGGTTTTGAAGTCGAGTGCCATGAAGGGAACGTAGGTGAGCATCGCCATGAACGCCATGTAGGTGTAGGATTCCCATTGGCTGGTGGGGTTGTATGCGCCTGTTTCCATTAACCACTGGATTCTGGTTGACATACAAAGAAGAATCACACACCACCAGAAGCGCCACAAAACCAGATTCAATAAGGCTTCCAACCAATTTCCGAAGACTGGCTTGAACAGTTTGCCGACGCCGCCTGGCCATGCAAACAGGGCTGCCGAGATTGGTCCCATAAGAAGCAGGTAGCACGCGATCACTACTTGGTAGGCGAGAAGCACCATGAGACCGCCGTTGAGCAGAGTGTTGATGGCGCTGAAGGCAGCCCGCATCGTCGAGTTCATCGTCGTTTCCGATTGCTGTGCGTTCTGCACCTGGGCGCCCGTAGCGTTGGCTGGTATTGGGTGAGCGAGGCTCAATTGGCTTTCCCAACTGGTTACAGTTGAGGCATTGACGAACTGCGTTACTTCGTAGGTGAGTGAGTTGCCGACGTCTATCGAGTAGCTGACGATAAGTTGTGTGGCGGGAATGAGGAACAGTGCAATTATCGCTCTCAAAATGCCGGCAAACGGGCTGATTGCGTCTTCAGGGGTAGCAGGATTGTTACTGGGAGTGAAGCTATGATGAACCAGCACTTTCACCTGGCTGATCACTGCGCCTGGGAGAAGGAAGAGGATTGCCATCGGCATGTAGACTTTTTTGAGCATCTGCTGCACCATCCAAACTGCTTGTCCAAGCGTTTTGTTAGGATTGTTGGCACTGGTCGGGGAGCCGGCTAACTCATTGGCTACATTGATGAGGGATTGTTGATAAGTTTGAGTGTTCGATCCAAATTGAGCAGAAGCGGCGCCACCGGCAGCATCAGCTCCTTGCTGGGTGCCTGCTTGAAACCCAGCTTGGGCGGACTGCAATGAGGGGTTGAGGAGTTGGTGGGCTGTGCGCTCAGCACTGGCAATTCTGGTGGCATGGGCGACCAGGTCGCTTTGGGGAGTGGCGCCACTGAGATAAGGGGTGTTTTGAAAGGTGGCCGGGTTGAGGGCATCTTTGTTCGGGTTGGGGTTGTGCAAGCCGTAAGTCTGAAACGGAAGCGGATATTTGGGTGGTCCCCAGTTATTCAGCATTGGATTGCTATATATAGTAATGACTGGCTGCATCACTTTGTGTGGGACAGGTTGGTCTGGTTGCGGCTGTTTGGCGACTGTTGTCGGTGTCGGTGTGTTGGCCGAGAAACCAGATGTGCCGCCGCTTGTCATGCCGCCTTGTGGTTGGTCGTTGTATGAGGGAGCGACGCCTTGGCCTGACTCGGTTTGAAGATTTTCTGCTTTTGCTTCTGTGCCTTCCTGGGGAGCCACTTGGGTCCAGTAGGTTCCTTGCAAGCCTCTGAAGGATGTTGCCGCGTTAGGCACGGGGGCGGCGCTTCCCAGTGAGGGGGCGAAGCTCGATTGGGCTTGGGCGGCCGTTGCGGAGAATAGAAAAGCGCAGACAACGGTGATGAATGCAAAAGAGGCGCTCATTGCGTCTCTTCTTGTTTCAGCTGAAAAGGATGTGCTTTCAGTCATTGGATAAAATCTTCTAGTAAGGGGCGAGGGGGGCGAGAGGGGGTTTTGTAGAGGCTGAATCCACCCGAACCCAGCCACCACAAACTGCTCACACTAGCTGCTAAGTTGCCAGTGTTTTCGACGAACCGAAGGTCATTTGAACTTCGTGAGTACAAGATATGAAAACGGTATTACCAAAACATTACCAA